>ERZ1643251.220-NODE-220-length-97100-cov-67.117512_pt1 | contig 97100 bp, 88 predicted proteins | sample MGYA00579261_ERZ1643251 | MGnify/ENA primary metagenome ERZ1643251 (study PRJEB29033, sample SAMEA4952267) | chicken gut metagenome | biome: Broiler Chicken; feature: Gastrointestinal Tract; material: Caecum | place: Ireland | collected 2018 | study: Broiler... | reverse complement strand
GTTTGTGTGAAGTGATTCACATCCGCCGTGTCGATGGAGGCGCATTATAGGGAGTCGGCTCAGGAAGACAAGCGGAAAAATGCATTTTTATTTCAACCGCTCATCTTTTAATCATTGTGCCGGTTTTTGCTGCTTTTTTATCGCTTGCGGCAGGTCTGCCAGGCTATTTAACACCCAATCCGCCGCGTTTTCTGCTTCAGGCGTAATAGGTTTACCCGTACGCACCAGCACTTTTGTTCCCACGTTCGCCGCAACCGCTGCCTGCATATCTTCTAATTTATCGCCCACCATATAAGAAGCGGCCATATCAATATGCAAATAATCGCGTGCTGACAAAAGCATCCCCGGATGTGGTTTGCGGCAATCGCAGACCTGGCGAAACTCTTCAACACTACCCTGCGGATGATGCGGGCAATAATAGATACCATCCAGATCGACATCTCGGTCCGCCAGCGACCAGTCCATCCACTCGGTCAGCGTTTCAAACTGTGCTTCGGTAAATTTACCGCGAGCAATGCCAGACTGGTTGGTTACTACCACCAGCGCAAAGCCCATTTTTTTTAGCTCGCGCATGGCGTCAATAACACCGTCGATAAATTCAAAGTTGTCGATCTCATGGACATAGCCGTGATCGACATTAATGGTGCCATCACGGTCAAGAAAAATTGCGGGTACGCTCTTCGCCACCTTTTATAGCTCCTTAATAAGGCATGTGACGCTAGTATCGCATGTTTCGACCTGCAAGAAAGTGCTCTTCGCATAAACCTGATTGATTTAGACGTCTGGATGCCTTAACATCCATTTCATTGACGGCGTTGCCCGTTTCAGGCATTCGAGATGCCACGACTAACTTAATGACGATAATAAATAATCAATGATAAAACTTTCGAATATCACCAAAGTGTTCCACCAGGGCACCCGCACCATCCAGGCGTTGAACAACGTCAGCCTGCATGTGCCAGCTGGACAAATTTATGGCGTTATCGGTGCCTCAGGCGCGGGTAAGAGTACGCTTATACGTTGTGTAAACCTGCTGGAGCGCCCAACCGAGGGTAGCGTGCTGGTCGATGGCCAGGAACTGACCACGCTGTCAGAATCCGAGTTGACCAAAGCTCGCCGCCAGATTGGTATGATTTTCCAGCATTTTAACCTGCTCTCTTCGCGTACTGTTTTTGGCAACGTGGCTCTGCCGCTGGAGCTGGACAACACACCGAAAGACGAGGTCAAACGTCGCGTGACGGAATTGCTGTCATTGGTTGGTCTTGGCGATAAGCATGATAGCTACCCGTCGAATCTTTCCGGTGGGCAGAAACAACGTGTGGCAATTGCCCGTGCGTTAGCCAGCAATCCCAAAGTATTGCTGTGTGATGAAGCCACCAGCGCGCTGGACCCGGCAACGACACGTTCTATTCTCGAACTGCTGAAAGACATCAACCGCCGTCTGGGGTTGACGATTCTGTTGATCACCCACGAAATGGACGTTGTGAAGCGCATTTGTGATTGCGTGGCGGTCATCAGCAATGGAGAACTGATCGAGCAGGACACGGTAAGTGAAGTGTTCTCGCATCCGAAAACGCCGCTGGCGCAGAAGTTTATTCAGTCGACCCTGCATCTGGATATCCCGGAAGATTACCAGGAACGTCTGCAAGCGGAGCCATTTACTGACTGCGTGCCGATGCTGCGTCTGGAGTTTACCGGTCAATCGGTCGATGCCCCACTGCTTTCTGAAACCGCGCGTCGTTTCAACGTCAACAACAACATTATTAGCGCGCAGATGGATTACGCCGGTGGCGTTAAGTTCGGCATCATGCTGACTGAAATGCACGGCACACAACAAGATACGCAAGCCGCCATTGCCTGGCTGCAGGAACACCATGTAAAAGTAGAGGTACTGGGTTATGTCTGAGCCGATGATGTGGCTGCTGGTTCGTGGCGTATGGGAAACGCTGGCAATGACCTTCGTATCCGGTTTTTTTGGCTTTGTGATTGGTCTGCCGGTTGGCGTTCTGCTTTATGTCACGCGTCCGGGGCAAATTATTGCTAACGCGAAGCTGTATCGTACCGTTTCTGCGATTGTGAACATTTTCCGTTCCATCCCGTTCATTATCTTGCTTGTATGGATGATTCCGTTTACCCGCGTTATTGTCGGTACATCGATTGGTTTGCAGGCAGCGATTGTTCCGTTAACCGTTGGTGCAGCACCGTTTATTGCCCGTATGGTCGAGAACGCTCTGCTGGAGATCCCAACCGGGTTAATTGAAGCTTCCCGCGCAATGGGTGCCACGCCGATGCAGATCGTCCGTAAGGTGCTGTTACCGGAAGCGCTGCCGGGTCTGGTGAATGCGGCAACTATCACCCTGATTACCCTGGTCGGTTATTCCGCGATGGGTGGTGCAGTCGGTGCCGGTGGTTTAGGTCAGATTGGCTATCAGTATGGCTACATCGGCTATAACGCGACGGTGATGAATACGGTACTGGTATTGCTGGTCATTCTGGTTTATTTAATTCAGTTCGCAGGCGACCGCATCGTCCGGGCTGTCACTCGCAAGTAACGTTCAACACAACATAAATAATTGAAGAAGGAATAAGGTATGGCGTTCAAATTCAAAACCTTTGCGGCAGTGGGAGCCCTGATCGGATCACTGGCACTGGTAGGCTGCGGTCAGGATGAAAAAGATCCAAACCACATTAAAGTCGGCGTGATTGTTGGTGCCGAACAGCAGGTTGCAGAAGTCGCGCAGAAAGTTGCGAAAGACAAATATGGCCTGGACGTTGAGCTGGTAACCTTCAACGACTATGTTCTGCCAAACGAAGCATTGAGCAAAGGCGATATCGACGCCAACGCCTTCCAGCATAAACCGTACCTTGATCAGCAACTGAAAGATCGTGGCTACAAACTGGTCGCAGTAGGCAACACTTTTGTTTATCCGATTGCTGGTTACTCCAAGAAAATCAAATCACTGGATGAACTGCAGGATGGTTCGCAGGTTGCCGTGCCAAACGACCCAACTAACCTTGGTCGTTCACTGCTGCTGCTGCAAAAAGTGGGCTTGATCAAACTGAAAGATGGCGTTGGCCTGCTGCCGACCGTTCTTGATGTTGTTGAGAACCCCAAAAATCTGAAAATTGTTGAACTGGAAGCACCGCAACTGCCGCGTTCTCTGGACGACGCGCAAATCGCTCTGGCAGTTATCAATACCACCTATGCCAGCCAGATTGGCCTGACTCCGGCGAAAGACGGTATCTTTGTTGAAGATAAAGAGTCCCCGTACGTAAACCTGATCGTGACGCGTGAAGATAACAAAGACGCCGAGAACGTGAAGAAATTCGTCCAGGCTTATCAGTCTGACGAAGTTTACGAAGCAGCAAACAAAGTGTTTAACGGCGGAGCTGTTAAAGGCTGGTAATTTTTAGGCTGTTTCCACAATTTGTAATATCATTCAGGACGGGCGCTTGCCCGTCTTGTCATTTTTACAAGCTCCTGATTCAATATTGACGTTTTGATCATACATTGAGGAAATACTATGCGTGCTTTACCGATCTGTTTAGTAGCACTCATGCTAAGCGGCTGTTCCATGTTAAGCAGATCCCCTGTCGAACCCGTTCAAAGCACTGCACCCCAGCCGAAAGCGGAGCCTGCAAAACCGAAAGCGCCGCGCGCCACGCCGGTCCGAATTTATACCAATGCAGAAGAATTAGTCGGCAAACCGTTCCGCGATCTCGGTGAAGTCAGTGGCGACTCTTGCCAGGCCTCTAATCAGGACTCTCCGCCGAGCATTCCAACCGCACGTAAGCGGATGCAAATCAACGCCTCTAAAATGAAAGCCAATGCTGTATTACTGCATAGCTGCGAAGTCACCAGCGGTACGCCAGGCTGCTATCGTCAGGCTGTATGTATCGGTTCTGCGCTTAACATTACGGCGAAATGAGCAGTTTCCAGTTCGAGCAAATAGGCGTTATTCGCTCGCCCTATAAAGAAAAGTTCGCCGTTCCGCGCCAGCCAGGTCTGGTAAAAAGCGCCAACGGCGAACTGCATCTCATTGCTCCCTACAACCAGGCCGACGCCGTTCGCGGCCTGGAAGCGTTCAGCCATTTATGGATCCTTTTCGTCTTTCATCAAACGATGGAAGGCGGCTGGCGTCCGACTGTGCGTCCACCGCGCCTCGGCGGTAACGCCAGAATGGGGGTTTTCGCAACACGCTCTACTTTCCGCCCTAACCCAATTGGCATGTCGCTGGTAGAGCTGAAAGAGGTTGTTTGCCATAAAGACAGCGTGATTCTGAAGCTCGGCAGTCTGGATCTGGTCGATGGTACGCCGGTAGTGGATATCAAACCGTATCTCCCCTTTGCCGAATCGCTTCCCGATGCCAGTGCCAGCTATGCGCAAAGTGCGCCAGCTGCAGAGATGGCGGTGAGTTTTACCGCAGAGGTCGAAAAGCAGCTTTTGACGCTGGAGAAGCGTTATCCGCAGTTAACGCTGTTTATCCGCGAAGTACTGGCGCAGGACCCGCGCCCGGCCTATCGTAAAGGTGAGGAAACGGGCAAAACCTATGCCGTCTGGCTACATGATTTTAACGTTCGCTGGCGCGTCACCGACGCAGGTTTTGAAGTCTTTGCGCTGGAACCGCGTTAAATTCACGCCCTTCTCTTTTGACATTTCTTTTGCACTGGTAAACTAAATCACTTTTTTTTGTCCCAGGCTCGCCTTGAGCCTGTTCTACCTTCCAACTGGAACCGTAACAACATGCGTACTAGCCAATACCTGCTCTCCACTCTCAAGGAGACACCTGCCGACGCCGAGGTGATCAGCCATCAGCTGATGCTGCGCGCCGGGATGATCCGCAAGCTGGCCTCCGGGTTATATACCTGGCTGCCGACCGGCGTGCGCGTTCTGAAAAAAGTCGAAAACATCGTGCGTGAAGAGATGAACAACGCCGGTGCGATCGAGGTGTCGATGCCGGTGGTTCAGCCAGCCGATTTGTGGCAAGAGAGTGGTCGTTGGGAACAGTACGGTCCGGAACTGCTGCGTTTTGTTGACCGTGGCGAGCGTCCGTTCGTACTCGGCCCAACTCATGAAGAAGTTATCACTGACCTGATTCGTAACGAGCTTAGCTCTTACAAACAGCTGCCGCTGAACTTCTATCAGATCCAGACCAAGTTCCGCGACGAAGTGCGTCCGCGTTTCGGCGTCATGCGTTCCCGCGAATTCCTGATGAAAGATGCTTACTCTTTCCATACTTCTCAGGAATCCCTGCAGGAAACCTACGATGCAATGTATGCGGCCTACAGCAAAATCTTTAGCCGCATGGGGCTGGATTTCCGCGCCGTACAAGCCGACACCGGTTCTATCGGCGGCAGCGCCTCTCACGAATTCCAGGTGCTGGCGCAGAGCGGTGAAGACGATGTGGTCTTCTCCGACACCTCTGACTATGCAGCGAACATTGAACTGGCAGAAGCTATCGCGCCGAAAGAACCGCGCGCTGCTGCTACCCAGGAAATGACGCTGGTTGATACGCCGAACGCGAAAACCATCGCGGAACTGGTTGAACAGTTCAATCTGCCGATTGAGAAAACGGTTAAGACTCTGCTGGTTAAAGCGGTTGAAGGCAGCAGCTTCCCGCTGGTTGCGCTGCTGGTGCGCGGTGATCACGAGCTGAACGAAGTTAAAGCAGAAAAACTGCCGCAGGTTGCAAGCCCGCTGACTTTCGCGACCGAAGAAGAAATTCGTGCCGTGGTTAAAGCCGGTCCGGGTTCACTGGGTCCGGTAAACATGCCGATTCCGGTGGTGATTGACCGTACCGTTGCGGCGATGAGTGATTTCGCTGCTGGTGCTAACATCGATGGTAAACACTACTTCGGCATCAACTGGGATCGCGATGTCGCTACCCCGGAAGTTGCAGATATCCGTAACGTGGTGGCTGGCGATCCAAGCCCGGATGGCCAGGGTACGCTGCTGATCAAACGTGGTATCGAAGTTGGTCACATCTTCCAGCTGGGTACCAAGTACTCCGAAGCACTGAAAGCCTCCGTACAGGGTGAAGATGGCCGTAACCAAATCCTGACGATGGGTTGCTACGGTATCGGGGTAACGCGTGTGGTAGCTGCGGCGATTGAGCAGAACTACGACGAACGAGGCATCGTATGGCCTGACGCTATCGCGCCGTTCCAGGTGGCGATTCTGCCGATGAACATGCACAAATCCTTCCGCGTACAAGAGCTTGCTGAGAAACTGTACAGCGAACTGCGTGCACAAGGTATCGAAGTGCTGCTGGATGACCGCAAAGAGCGTCCGGGCGTGATGTTTGCTGATATGGAACTGATCGGTATTCCGCACACTATTGTGCTGGGCGACCGTAACCTCGACAACGACGATATCGAATATAAATATCGTCGCAACGGCGAGAAACAGTTAATTAAGACTGGTGACATCGTCGAATATCTGGTGAAACAGATTAAAGGCTGATGCCAGAAAGGGTCCTGAATTTCAGGGCCCTTTTTTTACATGGATTGTATAAAATGGATAAACCAAAGGCGTACTGCCGCCTGTTTCTCCCCAGCTTTCTTTTACTTTCGGCTTGTACCGTTGATATCAGCCAGCCAGACCCATCAGCCACAGCAGTAGATGCCGAGGCAAAAACATGGGCTGTCAAATTCCAGCATCAAAGCTCTTTCACCGAACAATCAATAAAAGAAATAACGGCACCTGATCTCAAACCCGGCGATTTGCTGTTCTCCTCAAGCCTTGGGGTAACCTCATTTGGAATCCGCGTCTTCAGCACTTCCTCTGTGAGTCACGTTGCAATCTTTCTGGGTGATAATAACGTTGCAGAAGCGACAGGCGCTGGCGTCCAGATCGTTTCCCTTAAAAAAGCGATGAAGCATAGTGATAAGCTTTTCGTCTTACGAGTCCCGGATCTTACCCCGCAACAAGCCACAGATATCACCGCGTTTGCCAATAAAATCAAAGATAGCGGTTATAACTATCGCGGCATTGTCGAATTTATTCCCTTTATGGTGACTCGCCAGATGTGCTCACTGAATCCGTTCTCCGAGGATTTTCGCCAACAGTGCGTCAGCGGCCTGGCGAAAGCGCAGTTAAGCAGTGTGGGCGAAGGAGACAAAAAGTCGTGGTTTTGTTCGGAATTTGTCACGGATGCCTTTGCCAAAGCCGGGCATCCACTTACACTGGCGCAATCGGGCTGGATTAGCCCTGCCGATCTGATGCATATGCGTATTGGTGATGTCTCTGCGTTTAAGCCAGAAACGCAGTTACAGTATGTTGGGCACCTGAAGCCTGGGATTTATATCAAGGCGGGTCGCTTTGTTGGTTTGACCCGGTGATAAAGTAAATGCCTTATCCGCCTTAAGGTATGAGGGGGGTTGTAGGCATGATAAGACGCGCCAGCGTCGCATCAGGCGTTGAGCACCATTGCCGGATGCGGCGTAAACGCCTTATCCGGCCTACAAAAAACGTGCAAATTCAAAATGTTGAAATATATCCTTCTGGCCTGTTTTGCGTTTGTTTCTGTCTCAAGACGGGTTACTGCCCCAAACTACTGCAATCCTGGTTGGGGTAAAATTTCCCTGCCGTATCGGGTGCCAATACTTTAGTCGGCGCACCGGTATCCGGATTACCCTCAAGCGTAAAGTGACCTTCTACTGACAGTAACACCGGTTTTTCACTGTGACCGCGCGCAGCCAGGTAGCTACGCTCCAGCTCTGCGTTATTCGCTACCATGAAACGTTTTCCGGTCGCGCAATCAGTGAAGGTCGCCGCATCAGCCATATAAAAATACATGCCCCGCAGGGTCATCGGCGTCATAGGTAAACTGGATTGTGCCGCTTCCAGCGTATAGTTGAACTGCGATTCAATCGGATTGCCTTCACGATCGAGCATCTCCAGCGCATCGCCTTTCGCCCGATAATATGACTTTTCACCTTTGCTGTCGGTTAATACCAGCTTGTCAGCGGTTCGCGCCCATGTACCGTAGGAAGCGAAGGAGGAAGGTTCTTCACGAGCACCGAGATAACGCTCATTCATCACCCATGTTCCGTCTTTTTCGAGGAACAGAGAGGTTTCGATTCCTTCGCAATCGGCACACGGCAGCACGCCGCGCCAACTTTGCGGCATCGGTTTCAGTTCGGCAGCCTGCGCCGGAGAAAGCGTATCGACTTCGGCCCGATTATTACATCCCATCAGAGTAAAGAGGCTGATTACAGCCATCGCTGTCACTATCGCTTTTTTCACCATCCATTCCTTCTTTTTATTCCCGACCGCTGCGCACTTTGCCGCGCATCGCCTTCACGCTTGATTTTTGTGCTTTCGATGCCAGCCTGCGCTCTTTCGATGCACGGGTGGGCCGCGTGGGTCGTCGGGCTTTTTTTTCTGTTGTTAATTCTTTAATCATAGCCACCAGCCGGGCCAGAGCTGCTTCGCGGTTCAGTTCCTGACTGCGGTATTCCTGTGCCTTAATGACAATCACGCCATCACTGCTGATCAAATGATGGCTGGCGGCGAGCAGACGCTCTTTGTAATACTCTGGCAGGCTGGACGCCCGAATGTCAAAACGCAGATGAATAGCCGTTGAGGTCTTATTAACATGCTGCCCGCCCGCGCCCTGCGCACGAATGGCGGTGATCTCAAGCTCACCATCGGGAATAGCAACATGTCGGGAAATCACAATCATGAAGGTTGTTGCCAGGCGGTTAAGTTCACTTCCAGATTATTCTTATCATCCGATAACCAGATCACGCCATCCTGAATCGTTGCCTGCAGCGTCATGGTACGATCGGCAAAGGCGCTTACTTTCGCCAGTTGTTCATCGTCCAGATACCAGACGGAAAGATTGGCAAACTGCACACATTTGCTCTGATTTTGCTGCCACCAGATTTGCGCCGCCCGACTATTATAGGTAAACAGCGCCACTTCTGCGGCCTGGGTGCAGGCTTTCTTAATCCGCCGCTCATCCGGCAGCCCCAGCTCAATCCACAAATCAATGCCCAGGTGATCGTTACGCAGCCACGCTTCCGGCTCATCATCGGCACACAAACCACGGGTAAATTGCAGACGTTCATCAGCATATTTCAGCCACGCCAGCAAGCGCAGCATCATACGCTCCTGGGTTTCTGAAGGATGGCGCGCCAGCGTCAGAGAGGCATCGAGAAACTGGTTGCGGTCGAGATCGGCCACATTAACCGTCGCTTTATAAATTGTCGCTTTAAGCGCCATAAGAAAACTCCTTTCGAATCAGGAGGCCATTGTAACGGAATACGTGCAGTTGCGGCGCTGATATTGCAGAAATGAGTGTGGTATAGTCACCTTGCGAAACAGAGTTTATCTTCGTAGGCTTAGACTTGCATCCACGGTTAAGTCAGAGTGCTGACAGGAGGGCATGTGGAAAAATATTGTGAGTTAATACGCAAGCGGTACGCGGAAATCGCCAGCGGAGACTTAGGATACGTTCCGGACGCGCTGGGCTGCGTTTTGAAAGTGCTGAATGAAATGGCTGCCGACGACGCCCTTTCTGAGGCTGTCAGGGAAAAAGCAGGATACGCTGCGGCAAACTTACTGGTGAGCGATTATGTCAATGAATGATACGTATCAACCAATCAATTGTGATGATTACGATAATCTTGAGCTCGCCTGCCAGCATCATTTAATGCTGACACTTGAGCTGAAAGATGGCGAAAAATTGCAGGCAAAAGCCAGTGATTTAGTCTCCCGCAAAAATGTGGAGTACCTGGTCGTCGAGGCCGCTGGCGAAACCCGCGAGCTGCGTCTGGATAAAATTACCAGCTTTAGCCACCCGGAAATCGGTACGGTGGTGGTAAGCGAATCCTGATTGACTTTCGCCGGATGCGACGTTTGATGCGTCTTATCCGGCTTTCACTTAACTAAGCGTTTTCTGCCAGACAAAACTTACGCCATTCTCACCTTCAGCCACACCTTCTTGCGTCACAAATACCCCTGCCGCCGCAATCAGCGTTTCGCCATAAAACAGCAGTGGCGTGGTGTCACGTAGCCACGGCGGCACGCCCAGCTCTTGCCAGATTTTCTTTAGCTTACGTCCGCCGTTACGCCCGACAATATGCAGCAATCCTGGCGCTTTGAAACGCACGCTGACCGCTTCGTCTGCACGCGGAGGGCGAATATCGCCTCCCGCATTAAGCTGTACACTTCCCAGCCCCGCCGGTAATTCCAGCGGTTGAAGCCACGTCTGCCACGGCACAATGTTTTCGCTTTGCCCGGTGACGGATTTAATCCACCACAGTTGCGACTGATAGCGTCGGATTTCAAACGCGCCCAAACGTAAACAGGGTGAGGCATCTTCCCGCGCCAGCGCCACTTCCTGCCAGATCCTCACCAACGCGTCGCGGGAAGGCATCGGTGCATTCTGCCCTGCCAGCCAGCGGCGGATAATCGCCGCGCGGCGGGCATCACTCATCGCCAGCATTGGCACAATCTGCAGCGTCCCCTGCGGCGATTGACAGTGTGCTAAATCATCTGCCAGCAGTTCATCCAGCAGGCTCTCTTGTTCAGCACAAAGTGCGGCGCTGCGGGCCGTTGCTTCGGCAAAATGCGGCCAACGCTGCTGCAATAACGGCACTACGCGCAGGCGCAGAAAGTTACGATCGTATGAGTCGTCCTGATTACTTTCGTCTTCAATCCAGCGTAAATCATACTGACGCGCCCACTGCACCAGTTCCCCCCGCGTGCGGGCGAGCAACGGGCGAATAAGCCGCGTTCCGGCAAACTCCGAGACTTCCGCCATAGCCGAAAGCCCGGCAGGGCCACTGCCGCGTTTTAGCGCCAGCAGAAAGGTTTCACATTGATCGTCGAGATGTTGCGCGGTGACCAGCACTTCACCGGGCAACAAGGTGCGGGCAAATGCCTGATAACGTGCCTGCCGCGCCTGGGCCTCAATGCCCAGTCCTTCTTGCGCAAGTTGTACGCGTTCGACCACCAGCGGCACCTGCCACTGTTGGCAGACGTTTTCGCAATGCGTAACCCAGGCATCGGCATTGGCACTTAAACCGTGATGCACATGAATAGCGCGCAGAGCGACACCCGGATTTTCCGTCCGCCACTGCACCAACTGATGCAGCAGAACGGTGGAGTCAAGCCCGCCGCTAAAGGCCACCAGAATCTGGCGTGAGGTGAGAAGTTGTCTATTGAGCGTGAGTGTCATGATGGTGCGATTTTACAGTAGCAATGCCCGGCACGTTACCGGGCAAATGCGGCGATGACAAGCCTTACTGCTCATACAGTTCCAACGGCAGCCCGTCCGGATCGTTAAAGAAGGTGAAGCGTTTTTGCGTGTATGGATCGACACGGATGGTTTCACACTTCACGTTATGGCTTTCAAGGTGCGCCACTGCCGCATCGATGTCATCAACGCTAAAAGCCAGATGACGCAGACCGCAAGCTTCCGGTCGGCTGGGTCGTTCCGGCGGGAACGGAAATGAGAAAAGCTCAATCACATATTGCCCATTAAGCGCCAAATCCCCTTTCCATGAGTCGCGCGCTTCGCGATAGACTTCGCTTTGCAGCGTGAAACCAAGAATATCGCAGTAGAAAGCTGTGCTCACCGCATAATCCGTCGCAATAATCGCAATATGGTGAACCTGTTTTAAACCCAGCATAACGTCTCCTTTATTTGTTAACAGCACGTTACTCGCCCGGAAGCCGCTCTGGCAAGTTATCCCGCCATTTTTAGGACTCGTACGCGGTAAACGCCGTCTTCGTCCTGTTTCGCGCCGTGAATATCCGTTTCAAAACCGGGGTAATGTTGCCCGACGGAACAAAGCATCAGTAGAAAATCGAGTACTGTGCGGCTCTCTTTGGTCAGCATTTCTCCAGGCATCAACAGCGGTACGCCCGGTGGATAAGGCAGGATCATATTTGCCGATACTCTACCGACCAGTTGTTCCAGCGCAATGGTTTCTACTTCGCCTTTAATTTGTCGTTGCCATGCCTGATGTGGCGTCATGATCATCTCCGGCAAAGTATCGAATGCCCGCAACATCAAACCGGGAAGATCGTGTTTACGAATCAGCTTATGGATCCCTTGTGCCAGATCCTGAATACGCATATTGCGGTAGAAATCGGGATCTTCTGCATAGAGATCGGGTAGCATATTTTTGATCCGCAGGTTGAGATCGTAAGAGCGTTTGAATTCCGTCAACCCACGCAATAATCCCATTGCTTTGGTTTTATCGATGCCAATACTAAAGAGAAACAGCAGGTTATAAGGGCCGGTTTTCTCTACTACGATCCCACGTTCGTCGAGGAATTTTGCTACCAGCGCCGCCGGGATCCCCTCCTCGCTCATATTGCCCTGCTCGTCCATCCCCGGTGTCAAAATAGTGACTTTAACCGGATCGAGAAACATATGATCGGCATCCGCATCGTTAAAGCCGTGCCACTGTTCGCCAGGCGCAACGGGCCAGCATTCGGCTTCATCCACCTGCGGCGGTTGCCAGATATCGAAAAACCAACCGTCAGACTCTTCCCGCAGCCGCTGGACCTCTTTGCGAAAATGCAGAGCTCGTTCTACTGAACGGTTAATCAGCCGTTTGCCCGGATTACCACGCAGCATCGCCGCCGCCGTCTCAACCGAAGCAACAATGGGATAACTGGGCGAGGTGGTGGTATGCATCATAAAGGCTTCGTTAAAGGCCTCTTCGTCATACTCGCCTTTAATGTGGATCAGCGAAGCCTGCGATAACGCCGCCAGCATTTTGTGGGTCGATTGCGTTTCGAAGATCACTTTTCCCGCAACACGCTCGCCGCTCATACCACTTTTACCCTGGTAGATCGGATGAAAATGGGTGTACGGCACCCAGGCAGAATCGAAGTGAATCGACGGGACATCCAGCGTCTGTTTGATCCAGTCGGTGTTGTAGAGCAAGCCATCATAGGTGGAGTTGGTGATCACCGCATGAACCGGCCATTGTGCTTGCGTGGTAGCAGCGACTTTCTCTTCGATGCTGTCGCGAGTAAATTCACGGCGCGGGATCCCACCAAGAATCCCCAACGCATTACGCGTCGGTTTCAGCCAGACTGGCACTACATCGTTCATCATCAACAGATGCGCCAGCGATTTATGACAATTGCGGTCGATCAACAGCGTACTGCCGGATGGCGCGGCGTACATACCCACAATTTTGTTCGACGTCGATGTTCCGTTGGTAACGATATAACTCTGTTCCGCGCCAAAAGTCCGCGCGATGTACTCTTCCGCTTCCAGGTGTGGCCCGGTGTGGTCGAGCAACGAACCAAGCTCGGTGACCGAAATAGAGACATCAGCCTTAAGAGTATTCCCGCCGAAAAAATCATAAAACAGACAGCCAACCGGGCTTTTTTGATATGCGGTGCCGCCCATATGCCCCGGCGTACAAAAGGTGTACTTCCGCTCTTTGACGTAGGTAAACAAGGCTTTCGTGAACGGCGGTGTAATGTTATCAAGATATTCGTCGGTGTACTGACGCATACGAATGGCGATATCTTCCGCCTGCCCCAGCGCATATTCAAAAAACCAGAGCGCCATCCGCATATCCTGCACGCTGACATCCATCGTCGAGTGGGTGTTGATGAAGGCATAAAGCGGGAGATATTCATTAAGCTGATTGATATCGCTACATAAATCGAGACTGTACTCATCCCAGTCAAAAATCACGCCGCAAATTCGAGGGTTATGTTCGATAAATTTCAGCAAATCAACGCTGTTTTGTGGCCAGATAATCTGAAAGCCTTGCGCCACCAGCGCCGACTCCAGTTCTTTGATGGGCTCATCTTTATAAAAGACGCCATGCGGTCCCATAATGGCAATGATGTTCATGTGTTCCTCCTGGAAAATCCTTCCTTAATCATAGCCTGCTCAAACCGTGGCGATAAAAAAGGGCCACCGAAGTGACCCTTTTTCAGAACTTTTGCGAATTACGCGTAACCGTAGCTCATCAGGCGCTGATAACGACGATTTTTTAAATCTTCAGTGCTTAACACGTCGAGATCGGCCAGATCCGCCAGCAGTTGCGCTTTCAACGATGCCGCCATCGCTTCCGGGTTACGGTGAGCACCACCCAGTGGTTCCGGGATGATGGAGTCGATCAGTTTCAGTTCTTTCAGACGCGGAGCAATGATACCCATCGCTTCAGCCGCCAGCGGCGCTTTGTCGGCGCTCTTCCACAGAATGGACGCACAACCTTCCGGCGAGATAACGGAATAGGTGCTGTATTGCAGCATATTCACTTTATCGCCCACGCCAATCGCCAGCGCACCGCCAGAACCACCTTCACCGATAACCGTACAAACTACCGGTACGCCGAGGCGAGACATTTCACGCAGGTTGCGTGCAATGGCTTCAGACTGACCACGCTCTTCTGCGCCCACGCCAGGATAAGCCCCCGGGGTGTCGATAAAGGTGATGATAGGCATCTTAAAGCGTTCAGCCATTTGCATCAGACGCAGTGCTTTGCGGTAACCTTCTGGCGCTGGCATACCAAAGTTACGGCGAATTTTTTCTTTGGTTTCACGACCTTTTTGATGACCAATGATCATCACCGGACGACCATCGAGACGGGCGATACCACCGACGATAGCTTTATCGTCTGCATACGCGCGGTCGCCAGCCAGTTCGTCAAATTCATCAAATGCCAGGCGAACGTAATCCAGGGTATAAGGACGCTGTGGATGGCGTGCCAGTTGCGCAATCTGCCATGCACCGAGATCGGCGAAGATTTTACGTGTCAGTTCTACGCTTTTTTCACGCAGACGATGCACTTCTTCATCGATGTTAATATCCAGTTTCTCATCCTGACGGCTAACCGCAGTCAGAGAATCGATTTTCGCTTCCAGCTCTGCAATCGGCTGTTCAAAATCAAGGAAATTCAGACTCATAGTATTCCTGTATTAGTCAAACTCCAGTTCCACCTGCTCCGAACCAATGAGGCCACGGAGATCGTTTAATAAACGATCGCTCGGAGAGACACGCCACGTCGCGCCAAAACGCAACCGCGCGCGTGCATCCGCCCTCTGATAGTAGAGATGTACTGGAATTGTCCCAGAGCGGTGGGGTTCCAGAGACTGACGGAGTCGGTTTAAAAGCTGGTCATCAATTTGCCTGTCCGTCAGCGAGATAGCAAGCCCGCGAGCATATTTTTCCCGGGCTTCGTCAATATCCATCACTTCGCGAGCGGTCATTTTAAGCCCACCGCTGAAGTCATCAAAGCTGACCTGTCCGCTGACGATAAGTATGCGGTCTTTTTCCAGCAATTGCTGGTATTTATCCAGGGCGTCAGTAAACAACATCACTTCCAGCCGCCCGGAACGGTCATCCAGCGTGCAGATACCGATACGATTGCCGCGCTTGGTGACCATAACCCGCGCGGCAACAACGAGCCCCGCAGCCGTGATGACTTTACCACGTTCTGTCGGGTGCATGTCTTTCAGCCTTACGCCTCCGACATAACGCTCAATCTCTTTTAAATACTGGTTGATAGGGTGTCCGGTCAGGTACAGGCCTAACGTTTCACGTTCCCCATCTAATACCACCTGCTCCGGCCACGGTTGGCAGCTGGCGTAGGATTGTTCAATTTGTTCCGGCTCTTCGGCCAGCACGCCGAACATATCGGCCTGACCGATAGCTTCCGCTTTCGCGTGTTGATCTGCCGCTTTTAACGCATCGCCCAGCGAGTTCATCAGCGCTGCGCGATGTGGCCCAAGACGGTCAAACGCCCCGGACATGATCAGTTTTTCCAGCACGCGACGGTTCAACTTTTTGGTGTCGGTACGGGCGCAGAGATCAAACAGTTCGCGGAAGTAGCCGCCTTTATTACGGGCTTCGATGATGGCCTCAATCGGACCTTCACCGACCCCTTTGATCGCGCCAATACCATACACGATTTCGCCGTCGTCGTTGACGTGGAAATGGTAAAGACCGGAGTTTATATCTGGTGGCAGGATTTTCAGCCCCATCCGCCAGCACTCATCCACCAGACCCACCACCTTCTCGGTGTTGTCCATATCGGCGGTCATTACCGCCGCCATAAACTCCGCAGGATAGTGCGCTTTCAGCCATAACGTTTGATATGACACCAAAGCATAGGCCGCAGAGTGCGATTTGTTAAATCCGTAACCAGCGAATTTCTCCACCAGGTCGAAGATTTTCATCGCCAGTTCAGCGTTGATTCCGTTCTTTTCTGCACCTTCAGCAAATACAGAACGTTGCTTAGCCATCTCTTCCGGCTTTTTCTTACCCATCGCACGACGCAGCATATCCGCGCCACCGAGGGTATAACCAGAAAGCACCTGCGCAATCTGCATGACCTGTTCCTGATACAGGATAATGCCGTAGGTTGGCTCCAGTACCGGTTTCAGGCTTTCATGCTGCCACTGTACGTCCGGATAGGAGATCTCTTCACGACCATGTTTACGGTCGATAAAGTTATCCACCATCCCTGATTGCAACGGACCGGGGCGGAACAGTGCCACTAGGGCGATCATATCTTCGAAGCAGTCAGGTTGTAGACGCTTGATCAGGTCCTTCATGCCGCGCGATTCAAGCTGGAATACCGCCGTGGTTTCCGAGCGTTGCAGCATGTCGAAGCTTTTCTTATCATCCAGCGGGATCGCAGCGATATCCAGCGGCGGCTCGCCATTCTTCGCCCGCCGCTTGTTGATCATCTCCAGCGCCCAGTTGATGATGGTGAGCGTACGCAAACCAAGGAAGTCGAACTTCACCAGTCCGGCGTATTCAACGTCGCTTTTATCAAACTGGGTGACCGGATGTTTGCCCTCTTCATCGCAGTAAAGCGGCGCAAAATCGGTAATTTTGGTCGGCGCGATAACCACCCCACCGGCGTGCTTACCGGCGTTACGGGTGACCCCTTCCAGTTTGCGCGCCATGTCGATCAGCGCCTTAACTTCTTCATCCGCTTCGTAGATTTCCGGCAGCTGCGGCTCGGCTTCAAACGCTTTCGCCAGCGTCATCCCCGGATCGGGCGGGATCAGTTTCGAGATACGATCGACAAAGCCGTACGGATGCCCCAGCACGCGGCCTACGTCGCGGATCACCGCTTTCGCCGCCATTGTACCGAAGGTGATGATCTGCGATACCGCATCACGACCGTACATGTCCGCTACGTGCTCGATAACCTGATCGCGTTTCTCCATACAGAAGTCAACGTCGAAGTCAGGCATGGAGACACGTTCCGGGTTAAGGAAACGTTCGAACAGCAGGTCAAATTCCAGCGGATCGAGGTCGGTGATTTTCAGCGCGTAGGCCACCAGTGAACCCGCACCGGAGCCACGGCCTGGCCCTACCGGTACGCCGTTATCTTTCGACCACTGGATAAATTCCATAACGATGAGGAAGTAGCCCGGGAAGCCCATCTGGTTGATAACCTGAAGTTCAGTCTCCAGACGTTCGTCATATTCCGGGCGGCGCTTAAGACGTTCTTCCTCATCAGGGAATAAAAAGGCCAGACGCTCTTCCAGGCCCTCTTTTGCACGCTTGACCAGATAATCTTCGGTGCTCATGTCCCCGGTCGGGAACTGCGGCAGGAAGTATTCACCAAGACGCACGGTTACGTTACAGCGTTTGGCGATCTCAACGGTGTTGGCAAGGGCTTCGGGGATGTCGGCAAACAGCTCACACATCTCCTCTTCGCTACGCATATATTGCTGCGGCGAATAGTTACGCGGGCGTTTAGGATCGTCGAGGGTAAAGCCGTCGTGGATCGCGACGCGGATTTCGTGTGCGTCAAAGTCGCTGCTGTCGATAAAGCGCACGTCGTTGGTCGCCACGACGGGCAAACCGCGCGCTTCCGCCAGTTCCACCGCCGCGTGCAGATAGCTTTCTTCATCCGGCCTGCCGGTGCGGATCAGCTCGAGAAAATAGCGATCCGGGAAGTGTTCTTCATAAAACGCGACACACTCATCTACCAGCGCGCTGTTACCACGCAAAAGACTGCGTCCGACGTCGCCCATGCGTCCGCCGGAAAGAAGGATCAACCCTTCGTTTAATTCGATAAGCCAGTCGCGATCGATGATCGGCCCGGCGGCACCGTACCCGCGCTGATACGCTTTTGAGATCAGCAACGTCAGATTCTGATAGCCGGTATTGTTCGCCGCCAGTACCGTCAGGTGGGTTAACTCATCACCCAGCAGGTCGCACTGGACGTTAAAATCTGCCCCGACGATAGGCTTAATCCCTGCGCCATGTCCCGCTCCGTAGAACTTCACCAGACCACAAAGGTTGGTGAAATCGGTGATCGCCAGTGCTGGCATACCCAACGCCGCCGCCTTTTTTACCAACGGTGCGGTTTTGGCCAGGCCATCGATCATCGAGTAGTCGCTGTGCACCCGCAGGTGTACGAAACGTGGTTCAGACATCTTCAGATTCCGGTTTACTTAATCTCGACACAAGAATCAGGACGCAAGTCCCAGTGCGCGTTTGACAGGCCCAAAGCTGCGCCGATGGTGTTCGGTCGCGCCGTGTTCAGCCAGTTTTTCCAGATGAAAAGCGGTTGGGTACCCTTTGTGTTGGGCAAAACCATATTGCGGGAAAACAATATCCAGCGCCGCCATTTCGGCGTCACGCGTCACTTTCGCCAGGATAGACGCGGCACTGATTTCCGGTACGCGGCTATCGCCTTTCACCACAGCCATCGCAGGCATCGGTAATTTCGGGCAGCGGTTACCATCAATCAACACATATTCCGGCGCAATATGCAGCCCAGCGACGGCACGCTGCATCGCCAGCATGGTCGCATGAAGAATGTTCAGCTCGTCGATTTCGTGGGGTTCCGCGCGGCCCAGACTCCAGCTCAACGCTTTCTCTTTGATCTCTTCATAGAGCGCCAGACGGCGTTTTTCGCTCAGCTTTTTGGAATCATTCAGCCCGGCAATCGGGCGCGCCGGGTCAAGGATCACCGCAGCGGTGACGACCGCGCCAACTAACGGCCCGCGTCCGACTTCATCCACACCCGCAACCAGCTGCGTGTGCGGATAAACAAATTCGATCATTGTGCTAACTCCAGAACGGCTTGTGCCGCCTGCTCATCGGCATTGCAGCGGATCTGCTGATGCAGTTCACGGAAGGTATCGTGCATCGCGTGGCTGGTTTTCCCGTTCGCCAACAGCGGTAACAGCGCCGCAGCCAGTTTTTGCGGCTCACACTCTTCCTGCAATAATTCTTTGACTAACTCTCTGCCCGCCAGCAGATTTGGCAGCGAGACATAATCAGTTTTCACCAGCCGCTTCGCCAACCAGAAGGTAAAAGGCTTCATGCGATATCCCACCACCATCGGGCATTTCGCCAGCATACACTCCAGGGCTGCCGTACCCGACGCCAGTAGCGCCGCATCGCTGGCGACCATCGCCTCACGGCCCATCCCATCCAGCAAATGAACTGAAAGGTCTGGCGCGACTTCAGCTTTGATGCGTTCAAACTGCTCGCGGCGTTTGGCATTCACCAGTGGCACCACGATTTCGAGATCCGGATATGTCTGGCGCAAAAGCTGGGCCGTTTTCAGGAAATCGGCACTAAGCATTTCAACTTCTGCACCACGGCTCCCCGGTAGCAACGCCAGGCAGTGGGCATCGTGAGGGATCCCCAGCACATCACGGGCGGCATTTTTATCTGGATCTAATGGCATGGCATCAGCCATGGTATGACCGATAAAGCGGCACGGTACGTTGTATTTGTCATAAAACGCTTTTTCGAAAGGCAGAAATGCGAGCACCAGATCGGTGGCTCTGCCTATTTTGAAAACACGTTTCTGTCGCCACGCCCAGACTGACGGACTGACGTAATGAATGGTTTTGATACCCTGCTTTTTGAGGTTACCTTCAAGAGTAATATTGAAGTCAGGCGCATCAATACCAACAAAAACATCTGGCTTCAGTTCGCCAAAACGCTTTGTCAGATCGGCACGAATATGCAGTAAGCGACGCAGACGACCGAGCACTTCAACAATGCCCATCACCGCCAGTTCTTCCATTTCGTACCAGGCTTCGCAGCCTTCAGCCTGCATTCGTGGCCCGGCAACACCAACAAAGCGGGCGTTGGGCACATGTTCTTTCAGAGCGCGGATTAAACCGGCCCCCAGGATATCGCCGGAGGTTTCTCCGGCGACCAGGGCAATCGTTAATGGACGCTGTTCAGTCATTAACGAATCAGACCGCGCGTTGAGCGTGCAAAGAAATCGGTAAAGGCTTTCACTTCCGGATATGTTTCCGCCAGTTCAGCAATTTCCGGTTTCACTTCATCGAGCGTTTTACCGCTACGATAAATCAGCTTATACGCATTGCGGATAGCGGTAATCGCCTCACGGCTGAATCCGCGGCGCTTCAGCCCTTCGATATTGACACCGAACGGCGTTGCGTGGTTACCCTGCGCAATGACATAAGGAGGGACGTCCTGCGCCACACCGGAGCAGCCGCCAACCATCACGTGCGCACCAATGATGCAGAACTGATGGACTGCGGTCATGCCGCCGATGATCGCGAAGTCGTCAACCGATACGTGACCCGCCAGCGTTGCGTTGTTGGCGAGAATACAGCGGTTACCTACCGTACAATCGTGCGCAATGTGCGCGTTGATCATCAGTAAGTTGTCGCTGCCCACCTTCGTCAATCCACCGCCCTGGACTGTGCCACGATGAATGGTGACGCTTTCGCGAATGCGGTTACGATCGCCGATTTCCACACGGGTCGGTTCGCCAGCATATTTCAGATCCTGGTTAACTTCGCCGATGGAGGCGAACTGATAAATCTCATTATCGCGGCCAATTTTAGTATGACCATTCACGACAACGTGAGATTTCAGTACGGTACCCTCACCAATTTCGACATGGGGTCCAACGATACAAAAAGGACCAATGTGTGCGTTCGCGCCAATTGACGCGCCCTCTTCCACAATGGCGGTTGGATGCACAAAGGCGGATTTATCAATCACGTATCAGGCCTCCCGGCTACGAGCACACATCATCGTTGCTTCGCAAACTACTTTACCATCGACCAGAGCAACCCCTTTAAAACGGGTCAGGCCGCGGCGCGTTTTTTCGAAAGTGACTTCCATGATCATTTGATCGCCAGGCACGACCGGGCGCTTGAAGCGCGCTTCGTCAATACCAGCGAAGTAGTACAGCTCACCCGGTTCCAGTTTTCCTACGCTTTTAAACGCCAGAATACCTGTTGCCTGTGCCATTGCTTCCAGAATCAGCACACCCGGGAAAATCGGTTTTCCAGGGAAATGGCCCTGGAAGAATGGCTCATTGACAGAGACATTTTTTACTGCGCGCAGAAAACGACCTTCTTCAAAATCCAGCACGCGATCCACCAGTAAGAACGGGAAACGGTGCGGCAGAAGTTCTAAAATCTCTTCAATCTGCAGAGTATGAGTGTTAGTAGTCAAGATACTCTTCCTGTCAAAATATAAGAAACGACAATAATAACACGGCCTGCCGCAATCGTAAGAATGAGACAGGCCGTAAAGTTTGGCGAACAAAAGATGGAACGTTAGTCTTGTTGATTAACCTTGCGCTCAAGCGATTTCAGACGCTTGCTCATGTCATCAATGTTCATCACCAGTGCAGCGGTTTTGCGCCAGACTTTGTTGGGTTGCAGCGGAATGCCTGAGGAATAGACGCCTGGTTCAGTGATGGGACGCATCACCATACCCATGCCCGTAACCGTCACTTTGTCGCATATTTCCATATGCCCGTTGATTACGCTGGCTCCGCCGATCATGCAGTAACGACCAATTTTCAGGCTGCCCGCCATAATGACGCCACCGGCAACCGCCGTATTGTCGCCAATCACGACGTTATGTGCAATCTGGCACTGGTTATCAATGATCACGCCATTGCCAATAATAGTGTCATCCAGCGCGCCGCGATCGATGGTTGTGCAGGCACCGATCTCCACGCGATCGCCAATAATTACGCGACCAATCTGTGGGATCTTCACCCAGTTACCACGATCGTTGGCATAACCAAAGCCGTCTGCGCCAACCACTGTTCCGGACTGGATCAGGCAATTCTGACCGATCTGGATCTCATGGTAAATGGTTACGTTCGCCCAGAGACGCGAACCTGCACCGATTTTGCTGTTTTTACCTACGAAGCAACCGGCACCGATAATCACGTTATCGCCCAGTTCAACGCCGGACTCAATCACCGCGTTAGCGCCAATCGATACGTTGTTACCCAGCTTCGCCGTCGCGTCGATCACCGCACTGGGTGCAATGTTCTGCGCGGGCTGCGGCGTGGTATCTAAAATTTGCGCCATGCGCGCGTAAGTCAGGTAGGGATTCTTCACTACCAGTGCGGCACTTTTCGCGAAAGGAAGATCGTCCTGGGTCATGACAACCGCGGACGCCTGGCACAAGCCTAAATGCTCACGGTATTTTGGGTTAACCATGAACGTAATGTGACCTGTTTGTGCAGATTGCATGGACGCAACGCCGGTGATGACGATATCGCCATCACCGTGTAGTTCTGCATCCAACTGCTGCGCTAAATCAGCCAGTCGAATTGAAGGCATTACTTATTTAACCTGTTTCAGTACGTCGGCAGTGATGTCTTTTACATCGCTGCTGTTGTAAGCAACGGCGTTTGCATCAACAACCAGATCGATATCCTGGCTGTTGGCAACGGATTTCACAGCAGTCTGGATACGAGTAACCAGTTTGCCGCGTTCTTCGTTGGAACGACGTGCGCGATCCTGCTCAAAAGCCTGCGCTTTCTGAGCAAAAGTCTGGCGCTGAGCCATCACGTCTTTTTCCAGCTTAGTGCGATCGCTGCCCGCTTTCATGGACTGCAGCTTTTTCATTTTAGCCTGCAGATCGGTTTCCATACGCTGCAGTTCGCTGGCACGGCCTTTGAACTCATTTTCCAGCGTGTTAGAAACACCGGTTTTCTGCGCTACCTGCTGGAACAGGCTGCCCATGTTGACGATTGCAATTTTGTCAGCCGCCTGAGCAGAAGTTGCCAGTGCTAAACCGAGACCTGCAGCTAATAACCACTTTTTCACAATAAACTCCTTACCATCCCATTTGCACCGGAGGGTGCAGTTCTTTGCGTGGCCCGGCGATCTTATATTGATCGCCTAAAGTCATCGCTACACTACCACTACATTCCTTTGTGGAGAACACTTACCAGGTTTTACCGATGTTAAACTGGAACTGTTCTGCCTTGTCTCCATCGTACTTTTTGAACGGCTGGGCGTAGGAGAACACCAACGGCCCCAATGGGGACATCCATTGTAATGCGATACCCGCAGACATACGGATATTGCTTGGATCACTATAGTCCGGATATCCAGAATATTGGCTGGAATCCCAGTTTGTATCCCAAACGGTACCCATATCCCAGAAGAAGGAAGTACGAACCGAGTTAGCATACTTATCGCTAATAAACGGCGTCGGGGTGATGAACTCGAGGCTGGCAACCGCCATGGCGTTACCGCCTACAGCATCATCCGATTTACACAGGTCTTTCGCGCCGTCCTGAGTCGCACATTCGTAATCATAGTCCGGATCATAATTACTGGCCTGATGCGGGAAGTAAACTGCTTTCGGACCAATGGTATTGGACTGGAAGCCACGCACGGTGCTGGAACCACCGGCATAGAAGTTCTCGTAGAACGGCATCTCTTTGCCGCCTAAACCATCACCATAACCCCAGCGGGTACGCCCCAGAACAACCCATTTGTGATCGTCATCGATCGGCACATAAGTCGCCGTGTCTAACGTCACTTTGTAGTATTCGTTATCCGATCCAGGAATGGTCACTTTACCGGTCAGGTTGACACGTGAACCATCTGTCGGGAAGTAACCACGGTCAAGCTTGTTATAGGTCCAACCATAGTTGAACGTGAAGTCGTCCGTTTTGAAGCTGTTATCCTGATCAGAGGTGCTCGGATGTTCACCCATAGAGTACAGATAACGCCACATCGCAACCTGAGGCTGCATGTTGGACAGGGAGTTATGTACATAACCCAGACCTGCACGCAGCGAGTTATATTCGTTAATCGGGAAGCCCAACGTCACGTCTGTACCATAACTCTTGTTGGTATAGTCGGACAGGTCGGCGTCATCTGCCTGGAAGTCATTATAGAAGAGACGACCACCGAGGCTTACGCCATCTACGGTGAAGTACGGGTTGGTTACCGACAGTTCAGCATAGGTCTGGTAATCGTTTTTGGTCCCGTTGATACCAACAGCATAACCTGTACCTAACCAGTTATCCTGCTGCACACCAGCCTGGAAGCTCACGCCACTTTCAGTACCGTAACCAATACCAAAGTTGAAGCTACCGGTGTTGCGCTCTTTTACCTTGTAGACGACATCAACCTGGTCCGGGCTACCCGGAACACGTTGGGTATCGGTATCGACAGTTTCAAAGAAGCCCAGACGATTCAGACGCTCCTTACCCTGATCGACCAGATCGCTCCCCAGCCATGCACCTTCCATCTGACGCATTTCGCGACGCAGGACGGCATCTTTCGAGGTATCGTTACCTTCAAAACGGATCTTACGCACGTAGAAACGGTTACCCGCATCAACGTTCACACGTAATTTAACGGTTTTGTCGGCATCGTTAATTTCGGGCATCGACTGTACGCGCGGATAGGCATAACCATAGCGACCGAGAAGCTTTTTGATGTCATCTTCCATCTTGGTCACTTTGGTGCCGTTATACAGCTCACCCGGCTCGATCTTAGTCAGCTGCTCAATTTCAGCGGAGTGCCCGGCAAGGTTGCCGCTCACTTCAACGCCAGAAAGCTTGTACTGATCGCCTTCGGTGATGTTCACCGTGACGTAAATACCTTTTTTATCTGGCGTCAGACTGACCTGGGTAGAGTCGATGTTGAAACGGGCATAACCGCGATCCAGATAGTAGCTGCGCAGGGTTTCAAGGTCGCCCGCCAGTTTCTGTTTCTGGTATTTACGATCGCCTACCACGTTCCACCACGGCACTTCGTCACGCAGTTGGAAATGAGAGATCAGTTCGTCGGTGGTGAAAGCATGGTTACCAACAATGTTAATTTGCTGGATTTCAGCTGACACACCTTCCTGGAACACCAGTTTTAGGTCAACACGGTTGCGCGGCAGCGGGGTCACGACAGCTTTTACGCTGGCGCTATATTTACCGACGCTGTAGTAGAAGTCTTCCAGACCTTTCTCGATATCGGCAATGGTGGTGCGATCGAGGGATTCGCCCACACGCACACCAGAAGCCTCGAGGTTTTGCTTCAGCATGTCATCTTTCACCGATTTGTTACCGGAGAAAGTAATGCTGGCAATGGTCGGACGTTCTTTTACCTGAACCAGAAGGGTATCACCATCACGAAGGACGCGAACATCCTCAAAGTTGCCGGTAGCAAACAGAGCGCGAATGGTATTACTGATATCTTCATCATTAACCGTGTCGCCTGTGCGCACCGGCATACTGAGGAGGGCCGCACCAACGGCGACACGCTGAAGGCCTTCGAAATGAATATCTTTCACTACGAACCCTTCAGCACCGTATACGGTGGCGCTGCTAAACAGCAGCGACGCTATGAGCAACTTTTTCATCGCCATCGTTATTATGCGTTCTTCCTAACTAACTCTCATAACCGAGAGAAATCATTGAAAAGTGCAAGCCCCATTAACAGCACCAGCAGAATCGAGCCAATGCGATAACAAAAGTCTTGAACCCGCTCGGATACCGGTCCGCCCTTGATCTTTTCGATCGCAAGGAACAGCAGATGCCCCCCGTCAAGTACGGGCAACGGAAACAGGTTAATTATCCCTAAGTTCACGCTAATAAGCGCAAGAAACGGCAGGTAATAAACAACCCCGAGTTCCGCTGTCATCCCAGCCCCCTTGGCGATAGAGATCGGCCCACTGAGGTTGTTCAGTTTCACATCACCGGTGATCAATTTTCCCAGCATACTGACCGTCAGCTTCATCAGCTGCCACGTTTTGTCCGTGGCTTCGACGATGGCGTTGAACGGCCCATACTGGCGTACAACTTTATACTCATCTGGCAAAGGAATGACTTTCGGCTCAATACCGACAAAACCAATCGCTTTACCATTACCCGGTTTACTCTCCGGGATTAATGTCAAAGACAAGGGACTCCCCTGCCTTTCGATTTCTAACGCTAAGGATTTACCCGGGTTATCCCGGACAAGCATCACAAAGGTCACCCACTGCGTTAAGGGCTGACCATCGACTTTAACGATCCTGTCGCCTGCTTGCAAACCTGCCTTGCTTGCCGCCGAGTTTGGCTGCACATTTTCCAGTACAGGTTCAATTTGCGGCCCACGAGGACGAATCCCCAGCGAAGATACCGGATCTTCTTTATCAGGCTCAAACGCCCAGTGACGTAAATCGAGCTTTACATCCCGCCGTTGGTCGCTGCCAAATGGCGCTACTGTAATGGTGGTGCTTTCATCGCCAATTTTATCGACCAACTGCAAACGCACGGCATCCCAATCAGGCGTTTCGATACCATCTACGGCTTTTAGTTCCGTACCTGGTGCAATTTGTGCTTCCGCAGCTATCGAATTGGCTGCTATTTCGCCAACCACCGGACGTACGCCAGGCACACCAATAATAAAAACCAGCCAGTAGGCAAAGATAGCAAAAATGAAGTTTGCAACCGGACCTGCGGCAATAATCGCCGCTCGTTGGCCGACAGATTTATTATTGAAGGCATGGTGGCGGAGTTCCGGAACGACCGGTTCTGCGCGCTCATCCAGCATTTTGACATAACCGCCCAACGGGATCAGGGCGATAACATATTCGGTGCCGAGCTTATCAGTTCGCCGCCAGAGCGCCTTACCAAACCCTATTGAGAAACGCTCAACGCGAACACCACAACGCCGGGCAACCCAGAAATGACCAAATTCATGCACGGTGATAAGTACACCCAGTGCAACGATGAACGAAGCCAAATCCCAGAGAAAACTCAGCATATTACCTTCCGTTAAAGCGTCCTGAATACCAGTAACAACAAGCAAGCAAAGACCGGTACCGCAGCCGTCAGGCTATCAATACGATCTAAAATACCACCGTGTCCTGGAATTAAATGACCGCTGTCCTTAATTCCTGCTTCACGCTTAAACATACTCTCGGTCAGATCGCCGAGCACTGAGGCTAACGCTGCGACAATAGAGCAAATGAGTAAGGTGACGGGAGCGACGTCGAGATTCGCCCACATGCCATAACCCCATGAGATTACCGCTGCAGTAGCGAGTCCACCGATAAAGCCTTGCCAGGTTTTACCCGGAGAAACCTTCGGTGCCAGCTTATGTTTACCAAACAATTTGCCAAACATATATGCGCCGGAGTCAGCGCCCCATACCAGGATCATGACATAGAGCAGCCATATTGCGCCACTGTAATGATTCTCGTCATAGTGCCAGGCCCGTAACGCCAGCATGCCCCAGAAGAAGGGAACAATGGTTAGCACGCCAAAAATAAGGCGCAATGTTTTAGAGTTACGCCAGATTGCTGCGGAACCTGGGTAAAACAGCACCAGCAATAGCGCGACAATCCACCAACCCAGCGAAGCCCAAAGTGAGATTTCAACCAGCGGTTGATGAATATTTCGGTGATATTCCGGCAACAGAAAAAGCATCAGCGCCAACAATAACCCGCATAACACCGCCAACCATACTCGCTGCGAACGAGTGGTAAAACCGCTAAGCTGTCCCCATTCCCACGCTGCCAGCATGCAGACCACCAGCGTTACAATGGCGAACCCCACCGGCGGCAACAGAAACAACGCCGCGATGACGACGGGTATTAACACAAAAGCAGATATCAGGCGATACTTCAGCAAAAGCGACCCCCATCAGGCTGTTTCATCACCGGGCTCGGTGCCGCCGAAACGACGCTCTCGATTAGCAAAGGCATTTAACGCCCCTTCAAAGTCTTGTTCATCGAAATCGGGCCAGAGAACATCTGTAAAGTAAAGTTCGGCATAGGCAATTTGCCAAAGCAAAAAGTTACTAATGCGATGCTCCCCCCCAGTCCTAATTACTAAATCTACAGGGGCCAGTTCATGCATACAGACATGCTGGTTTAGCATCTCTTCATCTATCTGATCTGGTTGCAGGTTTCCTTGCTGCACCTTTTCAGCCAGTTGCCTGACTCCCTGGACTATATCCCAACGTCCACCGTAGTTCGCCGCAATATTCAGCGTCAGACCGGTATTCCCGGCTGTTAGCGCTTCAGATTTACGAATACGTTCTTGCAAACGCGAGTTAAAGCGACTGGTATCGCCAATAATACGCAGACGCACGTTATGTCGGTGCAGACTTTTTACTTCGCTATCGAGCGCCCACACAAACAGTTCCATTAACGCACTGACTTCCTGCGCTGGTCGGTTCCAGTTTTCACTACTAAAGGCATACAGCGTTAACGCCTCAATACCGTTGTTGGCCGCAAAAGAGACAGCCCGGCGGACGGATTTTGCCCCGGCTTTATGCCCAAAGGCACGAATCTTCCCTTGCTTTTTTGCCCAGCGACCATTGCCGTCCATAATGATCGCAACATGACGGCAGCCATGCGCTGGCAATTTTTCGCTAAGTGGTTGAGTAGCAGACAACATCACGCGTTTTTTATTCCCTGACAGGGTTTACGGTACTCAGGAATACTGAAGCCTATACAAAAAAAAGCCGTGTAAAACCACGGCATACCTGACCTTATAAAGCCAACTACTTACGATCAGATGGCGCAGACTATATCACTGAAGCCCTACGCTAACAAATAGCGCGACTCTCTGTAGCCGGATTATCCTCAGCTTGCGAGACGCATCACCTCTTTTCTGGCGACTTCACGCGCGTTCGCATCAACAGATAACACATCGTCCACACATTGTGGTTCGCGCATATCCATTTTTTCCAGTACGGATAAATTCAACGCAGCGATATCCGTAAAGCGGATTTGTTGCGCAAGAAAAGCAGCAACGGTGATTTCGTTTGCGGCATTCAATGCTGTCGTCGCTGCCTGGCCTTGTTCGAACGCCTCCATCGCCAGTTTCAGGCATGGATAACGATCATAATCCGGTGCGGCAAATGTCAACGCACTTAGTTTGCAAAAATCGAGCGGCTTCACGCCAGAGTTCACGCGATTCGGCCATGCCATGGTGTGGGCAATTGGCGTACGCATATCCGGTTCCCCCAGCTGCGCCAGAACACTGCCGTCCTGATAGCGCACCATTGAGTGAATCACTGACTGCGGGTGAATCAGCACTTCCATCTGGCTGGCGCTGGCGTTAAACAGCCAACGCGCTTCAATGTATTCCAGACCTTTGTTCATCATGGTAGCCGAATCGACAGAAATTTTACGCCCCATCGACCAGTTCGGATGACGGCAGGCTTGATCCGGCGTCATTGTTGCCAAATCGCGCAATGGCGTCTCACGGAAAGGGCCACCAGACCCGGTAAGTAAAATGGACACCACGCCATTTTGCTCAAGGTCAGCGTATCCCAGATTATGCTGGATAGGTTGCGGTAAACTCTGAAAAATGGCGTTATGTTCGCTATCGACCGGTAACAATTGCGCTTTGCTCTGCTTTACGGCGTCCATAAACAGACGTCCGCAGGTAACCAGTGATTCTTTATTGGCCAGCAAAATGGTTTTACCCGCGCGGATCGCAGCAAGCGTAGGTAACAGCCCAGCAGCGCCAACAATGGCTGCCATCACCTGATCAACATCCTCAAGCGCTGCCATATCGCAAGCGGCTTGTTGCCCACTTAAGACTTCGGTGCGGCTACCCTGTTGCTGTAGCATCGTTTTAAGAAGTTTCGCACTCGCTTCATCGTCCATTACGGCATAGCGGGGAGAGAATTCCAGGCACTGTTCTACCATGCGAGTGACATTTTTGCCTGCCACCAGCGCAACTACGCGGAAGTGTTCGGGATTATGGCGCACCACGTCCAGCGTGCTGCAACCAATCGAGCCGGTCGAGCCCAGAATGGTGAGTTGCTTCATGAAACATCCAGAGTTGAGACAGAATAAAAAGCAAAACGCCGCCAGCCGATCCGCAAGGATCTACTGAGCGGCGTTTTTGTCGTTCAAGAAATCAGAACTGCATCAGTTCTGCTTCTTTGTCTGCCAGCGCCGCTTCAATTTTCTTGATTGCAGCATCAGTCAGTTTCTGTACATCGTCCTGAGAACGGCGATCGTCGTCTTCGCTGATCTCTTTATCTTTCAACAGTGCTTTCACTTTGTCGTTCGCGTCACGACGCACGTTACGTACTGCAACACGCGCTTGTTCTGCTTCACCACGAACGATTTTGGTCAGATCTTTACGACGTTCTTCCGTCAGCGGCGGCAGCGGAACACGGATGTCGCTACCCGCAGAGTTCGGGTTCAGGCCAAGATCGGACGCCATAATCGCTTTTTCAACGGCCGGAGACATTGAACGATCAAACACGTTGATTTTCAGTGTACGGGAATCTTCTACCGTTACGCTTGCCAGCTGACGCAGCGGCGTCGGCGTGCCGTAATATTCCACGACAATGCCATCCAGCAGGCTGGGAGAAGCACGACCCGTGCGTATTTTGCTGATTTGGGTTTTGAACGCTTCTACGCATTTGTCCATGCGTACTTCAGCATCTTTTCTGATATCGCTAATCACGTTACGAATCCTTGAAAACTTGTCTCAGTCAGACCAGACAGTCACACACAGTGGAAGTGTGCTAAGTATAGCCCTGATTAAACATATTACGGGTAATCGTCTGGATTATTAGGCTATTTTATTTGCCATTTTGGCCCCGGGCAGTGCTCGCCATCCTCACGTACTTTTGTACGCTCCGGTTGCTGCGCGCTGGCCGTGACCAAACTGCCTGCAACAATAACGCCTTATAACCAGACTTACGCCCCCGCGATACTTACGCGGAATCTTACCCTTATTTATCCATCACGGGAATTATTCCGTGATTAAAGTCCCTTCTTTTTCACCCATTACCACACGGCGCAGCGCACCCGGTTTGTTCATATTGAAAACACGAATCGGTAATTTATGGTCACGAGCCAGCGTGAAGGCCGCCAGGTCCATGACTTTCAGCTCTTTTTCCAGCACTTCGCTGTAAGTCAGTTGCTCGTACATGGTTGCGGTTGGATCTTTCGCCGGATCAGCGGTAAACACGCCGTCAACTTTGGTTGCTTTCAGCACCACATCGGCTTCAATTTCGATACCACGCAGGCAAGCTGCTGAGTCGGTGGTAAAGAACGGGTTACCTGTACCGGCGGAGAGGATCACCACACGGTTGTTGCGCAACAGGCTGATAGCTTCTGCCCAGCTGTAGCTGTCGCACACGCCATTCAATGGAATAGCGGACATCAGACGAGCGTTCACATAGGCGCGGTGCAGTGCATCACGCATTGCCAGGCCGTTCATTACGGTCGCCAGCATCCCCATGTGGTCGCCCACAACGCGGTTCATACCCGCTTTCGCCAGACCAGCGCCACGGAACAGGTTACCCCCACCAATCACCACACCAACCTGAATACCCAGTTCAACCAGTTCTTTGATTTCCTGAGCCATACGATCCAGTATGCTTGCATCAATACCGAAGCCTTCAGTGCCCTGCAGAGCTTCGCCACTCAACTTAAGCAGAATGCGTTTATAGACGGGTTTTGCATTGGTAGCCATGTTTCTTTCCTGAGACTGTCAACGATTGAAATGAATTAATACTAGCGACATTGTACGTCGCTTTTCAGCGCAGCCCCACAAGGGTTAGCTGAATTTACAAGATGGGCACAAAAAGAAGCCGCCCTCAGGCGGCTCCTTTTTGATAATTAAGACTGCTTGGACATCGCAGCAACTTCTGCTGCAAAGTCAGTCTCAACTTTCTCGATGCCTTCACCCACTTCGAAGCGGATGAAGCCAGTCACTTCAGCGTTATGCTCTTTCAGCAGCTGACCAACAGTTTTGCTTGGTTCCATAACGAACGGCTGACCGGTCAGAGAAACTTCGCCGGTGAATTTCTTCATGCGGCCTTCAACCATTTTCTCTGCGATTTCTTTCGGCTTACCAGACTGCATCGCGATATCCAGCTGTACCTGGTATTCTTTTTCTACCACTTCAGCGGATACGTCTTCCGGTTTGATGAATTCTGGCTTGCTTGCAGCAACGTGCATAGCGATGTGTTTAACCAGCTCTTCGTCAGCGCCTTTAGCAGCAACCAGAACGCCGATACGCGCACCGTGCTGATAAGAACCCAGAACGTCGCCTTCCAGCGCAGCAACGCGGCGAATGTTGATGTTTTCACCAATTTTCGCTACCAGCGCAACACGTTCTTCTTCGAACTGTGCTTTCAGAACTTCAACGTCAGTGATTTTGCCAGCAACAGCTGCGTCCAGAACTTTGTCTGCGAACGCCTGGAAACCAGCGTCTTTTGCAACGAAGTCAGTCTGGCAGTTAACTTCCAGAATGATGCCGTAGTTGCCGTCGATTTTGGTTTTGATCACGCCGTCAGCAGCAACGTTGCCTGCTTTTTTCGCTGCTTTAATAGCACCGGACTTACGCATGTTTTCGATTGCCAGCTCGATGTCGCCGTTAGCTTCAGTCAGTGCTTTTTTGCAATCCATCATGCCTGCGCCAGTACGCTCACGCAGCTCTTTTACCAGGGATGCGGTAATTTCAGCCATTCTAAAATCCTCGGAGATGTGATCTGCCCGGCATTAAACCGCACAGATATAAAAGTGAAAAAGGGGGCCATATGCAGGCCCCCTAACCAAACGTGTACTACCTGGTCTATAAGGGCTCTCCCCCTTCATATTTCGCGCCGCAGATGCGTTATCTTCGCTCGCTCATCCCGGTCACTTACTGATGTAAGCTCCCGGGAATTCTCGAGCTTGCCGCCTTTCTGCAACTCGAACTATTTTGGGGGAGTTATCAAGCCTTATTACTCAGCTTCTACGAAGCTTTCTTCCGCCTGGGAAGCCAGATCCTGAGAACGGCCTTCACGTACGGTTGCAGCAACAGCGCCCAGGTACAGGGTCACAGCACGGATTGCGTCGTCGTTACCCGGGATAACGAAGTCAACACCGTCCGGATCAGAGTTGGTATCAACGATAGCAAATACCGGAATACCCAGGTTGTTTGCTTCTTTGATAGCAATGTGTTCGTGGTCAGCATCGATTACAAACAGAGCGTCCGGCAGACCGCCCATGTCTTTGATACCGCCCAGGCTGTTTTCCAGTTTCTCCAGCTCACGAGTGCGCATCAGCGCTTCTTTCTTGGTCAGCTTGTCGAAAGTACCGTCCTGAGACTGAGTTTCCAGGTCTTTCAGACGTTTGATGGACTGACGAACGGTTTTCCAGTTAGTCAGCATACCGCCCAGCCAGCGATGGTTCACGAAGAACTGGTCGCAGCTCAGAGCAGCGTCTTTCACCGCTTCGCTTGCAGCGCGTTTAGTACCAACGAAAAGGATTTTACCTTTGCGAGAAGCAATCTTGTTCAGTTCAGCCAGAGCTTCGTTGAACATCGGTACAGTTTTCTCAAGGTTGATGATGTGAACTTTGTTACGCGCACCGAAGATGAACGGCTTCATTTTCGGGTTCCAGTAACGGGTCTGGTGACCGAAGTGAACACCAGCCTTGAGCATGTCGCGCATGGAAACAGTTGCCATGATTAAAACCTCTATATAAAAGTTGGGGTTATGCCTCCACGTATCCCATATTACCGACCCCAAAGGGCACCCCGGAATATGTGCCGATACGTGTGTGTTGTTACACAAAGTGAGATTGTCGCTTCCGTCCAGTCTGTGTATACGAAATGGATCGGAAGTCCGGCGCGCTTTATACCACAAATACGTCGTGGACACCAATAATTGTTGGCGCTGTGTACAGCATCAGACGTCGAATTTTCTATTATAGAAAACCTTCAGTGGCACGTTTGGCGAAATTCAGAATGATTCTCAATTTGCCCGGGTGTGATACCATTGACGGCACTTACATATATATTGTCGGTATCACCGACGCTGATGGACAGAATTAATGGCTATCTCAATCAAGACCCCAGAAGATATCGAAAAAATGCGCGTCGCTGGCCGACTGGCTGCCGAAGTGCTGGAGATGATCGAACCGTATGTTAAACCGGGCGTCAGCACCGGCGAGCTGGATCGCATCTGTAATGATTACATTGTTAATGAACAACACGCGGTTTCTGCCTGCCTCGGCTATCACGGCTATCCGAAATCCGTTTGCATCTCTATTAATGAAGTGGTGTGCCACGGTATCCCGGACGATGCTAAGCTGCTGAAAGATGGCGATATCGTTAACATTGATGTCACCGTAATCAAAGATGGTTTCCACGGCGATACCTCGAAAATGTTTATCGTCGGTAAGCCGACCATCATGGGCGAACGTCTGTGCCGCATCACGCAAGAAAGCCTGTACCTGGCGCTACGCATGGTAAAACCAGGCATTAATCTGCGCGAAATCGGTGCGGCGATTCAGAAATTTGTCGAAGCAGAAGGCTTCTCCGTCGTTCGTGAATATTGCGGACACGGTATTGGTCGCGGCTTCCATGAAGAACCGCAGGTGCTGCACTATGACTCCCGTGAAACCAACGTCGTACTGAAACCTGGGATGACGTTCACCATCGAGCCAATGGTCAACGCGGGTAAAAAAGAGATCCGCACCATGAAAGATGGCTGGACGGTAAAAACCAAAGATCGCAGCTTGTCTGCACAATATGAGCATACTATTGTGGTGACTGATAACGGCTGCGAAATTCTGACGCTACGCAAGGATGACACCATCCCGGCGATAATCTCGCACGACGAATAAGATGAAGCCGGCGAATGCCGGCTTTTTTAATGCGATAATTTAATCTTATGGGTGGCGCACAATGAATACCCTTCCAGAACAGTACGCAAACACCGCTCTCCCCACCCTGCCCGGTCAACCGCAAAATCCATGCGTCTGGCCCCGTGATGAATTAACCGTCGGTGGGATAAAAGCCCATATCGATACTTTCCAGCGTTGGCTGGGTGATGCCTTTGACAATGGGATCTCTGCAGAACAGTTGATTGAGGCGCGCACCGAGTTTATCGACCAGCTCCTGCAACGATTATGGATTGAAGCGGGATTCAGCCAGATTGCCGACCTGGCATTGGTCGCCGTCGGTGGCTACGGTCGTGGCGAGCTGCATCCACTTTCAGACGTCGATTTGCTGATTTTAAGCCGTAAAAAGCTCCCGGACGATCAGGCGCAAAAAGTGGGCGAGCTGTTAACGCTGCTCTGGGATGTAAAGCTGGAAGTCGGTCATAGCGTGCGCACGCTTGAAGAGTGCATGCTGGAAGGGTTATCGGATTTAACCGTCGCCACCAATTTAATCGAATCCCGCTTATTAATTGGCGATGTTGCGCTGTTCCTCGAACTGCAAAAACATATTTTCAGCGAAGGATTCTGGCCTTCCGACAAGTTCTACGCGGCGAAAGTTGAAGAACAGAACCAGCGCCATCAGCGTTACCATGGCACCAGCTACAACCTTGAACCAGACATCAAAAGCAGCCCTGGCGGCTTGCGCGATATCCACACTCTGCAATGGGTGGCCCGCCGTCATTTTGGCGCAACATCGCTGGATGAAATGGTCGGGTTTGGCTTCTTAACCTCAGCGGAGCGGGCGGAATTAAACGAATGTCTGCATATATTGTGGCGTATTCGCTTTGCCCTGCATCTGGTCGTCAGCCGTTACGATAATCGCCTGTTATTCGATCGCCAGCTTAGCGTCGCCCAGCGTCTGAATTACAGTGGTGAAGGTAACGAACCGGTCGAGCGGATGATGAAGGATTACTTCCGCGTTACACGCCGCGTCAGTGAACTCAACCAGATGCTGCTGCAACTGTTCGATGAAGCCATCCTCGCCCTTCCCGCCGACGAAAAACCACGTCCAATCGACGATGAGTTTCAGCTACGCGGTACGCTAATCGACCTGCGTGATGAAACACTATTTATGCGCCAGCCGGAAGCCATCTTGCGTATGTTCTACACCATGGTGCACAACAGTGCGATCACCGGCATTTACTCCACCACGCTGCGCCAGTTACGCCATGCCCGTCGCCATCTGCAACAACCGCTGTGTAATATTCCGGAAGCACGAAAACTGTTTTTGAGCATTCTGCGTCACCCCGGAGCGGTGCGGCGCGGGCTATTGCCAATGCATCGCCATAGCGTGCTCGGCGCGTATATGCCGCAATGGTCGCATATCGTCGGGCAGATGCAGTTTGATCTGTTCCACGCCTACACGGTGGATGAACATACTATCCGCGTGATGCTGAAACTGGAGAGTTTTGCCAGTGAAGAAACGCGCCAGCGCCATCCGTTGTGTGTGGACGTCTGGCCGCGCCTGCCGTCAACTGAGCTGATTTTCATCGCCGCGCTGTTTCACGATATCGCCAAAGGACGCGGCGGCGACCACTCCATTCTCGGTGCTCAGGATGTAGTGCATTTTGCCGAACTCCACGGGCTGAACTCACGCGAAACACAGCTGGTCGCCTGGCTGGTTCGCCAGCACCTGTTGATGTCGGTGACCGCCCAACGCCGCGATATTCAGGACCCGGAAGTCATCAAGCAGTTTGCCGAAGAAGTGCAAACGGAAAATCGTCTGCGCTATCTGGTATGCCTGACTGTGGCTGACATTTGCGCCACCAACGAAACGCTGTGGAATAGCTGGAAGCAAAGTCTGTTGCGTGAGCTCTACTTTGCCACCGAAAAGCAGCTACGACGCGGAATGCAAAACACGCCGGATATGCGCGAACGGGTTCGCCATCACCAACTCCAGGCACTGGCACTACTGCGCATGGATAACATCGACGAAGAGGCGCTGCACCAAATTTGGTCACGCTGTCGTGCTAACTATTTTGTCCGCCATAGCCCAAATCAACTGGCCTGGCATGCCCGCCATTTATTACAGCATGATTTAAGCAAACCGCTGGTATTGCTTAGCCCGCAGGCTACGCGTGGAGGCACCGAGATTTTTATCTGGAGCCCGGACCGCCCTTATCTGTTTGCCGCCGTCTGTGCCGAATTAGACCGCCGCAATTTAAGTGTTCACGACGCACAAATTTTCACCACTCGCGACGGTATGGCGATGGATACCTTTATCGTGCTGGAACCCGATGGCAACCCGCTGTCCGCAGATCGTCATGAGGTTATTCGGTTTGGTCTGGAGCAAGTACTGACGCAAAGTAGCTGGCAGCCACCGCAGCCCCGTCGCCAACCCGCCAAATTACGCCATTTTACTGTTGAAACCGAAGTAACGTTTTTGCCGACCCATACCGACCGCAAATCGTTCCTCGAACTGATCGCCCTCGACCAACCTGGACTGCTGGCGCGAGTCGGGAAAATTTTTGCCGATCTGGGAATTTCGCTTCATGGTGCCCGAATTACAACCATTGGCGAGCGAGTAGAAGATTTATTCATAATTGCCACCGCTGACCGGCGTGCGCTTAATAACGAGTTGCAGCAGGAAGTGCATCAGCGGTTGACAGAGGCCCTCAATCCAAACGATAAAGGGTGATGTGTTTACTGATATGAAAAGAGTTTAACAATGCAGCAGTTACAGAACATTATTGAAACCGCTTTTGAACGCCGTGCCGAGATCACGCCAGCCAATGCAGACACCGTTACCCGCGAAGCGGTAAATCAGGTGATCGCCCTGCTGGATTCCGGCGCACTGCGTGTAGCGGAAAAAATTGACGGTCAGTGGGTGACGCATCAGTGGTTGAAAAAAGCGGTGCTGCTCTCTTTCCGTATTAATGATAATCAGGTGATCGAAGGGGCAGAAAGCCGCTACTTCGACAAAGTGCCGATGAAATTCGCCGACTACGACGAAGCACGTTTCCAGAAAGAAGGCTTCCGCGTTGTGCCACCAGCGGCGGTACGTCAGGGTGCGTTTATTGCCCGTAACACCGTGCTGATGCCGTCTTACGTCAACATCGGCGCATATGTTGATGAAGGCACCATGGTTGATACCTGGGCGACCGTCGGTTCTTGTGCGCAGATTGGTAAAAACGTCCACCTTTCCGGTGGCGTGGGCATCGGCGGCGTGCTGGAACCGCTGCAGGCTAACCCAACCATCATTGAAGATAATTGCTTCATCGGCGCGCGCTCTGAAGTGGTTGAAGGGGTGATTGTCGAAGAAGGTTCCGTCATTTCCATGGGCGTATACATTGGTCAGAGCACCCGTATTTACGACCGTGAAACCGGCGAAATCCACTACGGTCGCGTTCCGGCGGGGTCTGTGGTTGTTTCAGGTAATCTGCCGTCAAAAGATGGCAAATACAGCCTCTACTGTGCGGTTATCGTTAAGAAAGTTGACGCGAAAACTCGCGGCAAAGTCGGCATTAACGAACTGCTGCGTACCATCGACTAAAAGTATGCACACGGGCAGCACGACGCTGCCCGATTTTTTTGCAGGGATGAGCGATGATTTCACGCCGCCGATTTTTGCAGGCTACTGCCGCGACGATAGCCACGAGCTCAGGTTTCGGTTATATGCATTACTGTGAGCCAGGCTGGTTTGAATTAATCCGTCACCGCCTCGCCTTTTTTAAAGACAACGCAGCACCATTCAAAATTCTTTTTCTGGCCGATCTCCATTACTCTCGTTTTGTTCCTTTAAGCCTGATTTCTGACGCGATTGCTCTTGGCATAGAACAAAAGCCCGATTTGATATTACTGGGCGGCGATTACGTATTATTTGATATGTCGCTGAATTTTTCGGCGTTTAGTGACGTACTCTCCCCCCTTGCCGAATGTGCGCCGACGTTTGCCTGCTTCGGCAACCACGATCGCCCTGTTGGTACAGAAAAAAATCACTTAATTGGCGAGACGTTGAAATCAGCGGGCATCACGGTGTTGTTTAACCAGGCTACGGTGATCGCCACGCCGAACAGGCAATTCGAACTGGTAGGCACTGGTGACTTATGGGCCGGACAATGCAAACCGCCTCCCGCCAGCGAAGCCAATCTGCCAAGACTGGTGCTGGCGCATAATCCCGACAGCAAAGAAGTCATGCGTGATGAACCCTGGGATCTGATGCTGTGCGGCCATACTCACGGCGGGCAACTGCGCGTACCGTTGGTTGGTGAACCTTTTGCCCCTGTCGAAGATAAACGTTACGTCGCCGGATTAAATGCCTTTGGCGAAAGACACATCTACACAACCCGTGGCGTGGGCAGTTTGTATGGTTTGCGTCTGAACTGCCGCCCGGAAGTAACGATGCTGGAACTGGTGTAGATCGTGAATTTTATCACCAGAATAAAGCAGGTAATTTTTTGATTTTTACGCCATGATAGAAGTCTGGAAGAAAAAGGCTTTCTGCGATCACAGTCGAGCCGGGCGGGCCAGGCCAAATGCTAAAATAAGCACAATTTACTGACTCATTTTGAGGTAACGCTATGTACGACAATCTGAAAAGTCTGGGTATTACCAATCCTGAAGAAATTGATCGTTACAGCCTCCGGCAGGAAGCCAACAACGATATTCTGAAAATCTATTTCCAGAAAGACAAAGGCGAGTTTTTCGCCAAGAGCGTTAAGTTTAAATATCCGCGTCAGCGTAAAACGGTCGTCGCTGATGGTGTGGGTCAGGGTTATAAAGAAGTCCAGGAAATCAGCCCGAATCTACGGTATATCATTGATGAGCTTGATCAAATCTGCCAGCGTGACCGCAGCGAAGTTGATCTTAAGCGTAAGATCCTCGACGACTTACGTCACCTGGAGTCAGTCGTAACCAATAAGATCAGCGAGATTGAAGCCGATCTGGAAAAACTAACGCGTAAATAATCCCGAACTGACGGTTAATTCGGGCATTCCCCTCTACCCTTCGGGCTGAGGGGAATGAGCCAGCGCCGCCTCAACCTTAACGCATAACCTACCGCTCTTCATCCAGTTGTAACGCCACATACAGCAGCAACCTGTCATCAAAATTGCCCAAATCAAGCCCGGTCAGTTCCGATATACGATTAAGCCGATACTCCAGGGTATTACGATGAATAAACAACGCCTTTGACGTTGCCAGCGGTTGCACATTGTGGCGAAACCACGCCGCCAGCGTTCGTCGCAGCAAGCCGTTATTGTCCATCGTTTTCAGCCGCGCCAGCGGTCGCGCCAGTTCGTTGGCCTGCCAGTCGCCACGCAAACTGTCGAGTAACACAGGTAACATCAGATCCTGATAAAAATAGCAGCGACTTTCTGGCATCCGCTGTTTACCCACCACCATCGTCGTTTTCGCCGTACGATAGGATCGGGCAATACTGCCAGGACCGGTAAAATAGTTGCCCAGTGAAACGCGAAAACGCAGCTGGCCGTACTCTTTCATGCGGGTAATCAGTTGTTCAACTCGCTTACGATGATCTTCTGCATCCCAGCGCCCAAAAGAGTTCAACGCCGGTTTCAACACCACCATTTCGGTTAGCGAGACAATCGCCACCAGATTATTACGCTCGGGCGTAGTCAGCGCGTTTTGCAGTTGTTGTAACTCCGCCATTGCGCTGTCCACGCCAAGCTGACCGCTGTCGACCTCAACAATAGCCACCACTCGCGGTTGATTGAGATCGATCCCCAGCCGTTGCGCCCATTCAGTAAGTGCGGGAGTATTCTCCTCTGCCTGAATCAGGTTCATCACCAGTTCTTCCCGCAAACGGCTATCCTGCGCCAACAAGTGCATCAACCGCGACTGTTCCAGCATCATTTCAGCCGTCATGCAGACCAGTTCGCCATATTTACGCAGATTCTCTGGTTCACCTGTCAGGCCAATTACGCCGACAATTTCACCTTCCAGCCGTAACGGTAGATTAATCCCCTGCCGCACACCGTGCAGATGACGTGCTACCGCGTCATCGATATCGACGACTCGTCCCTGTGAAAGTACCAGCAATGCACCTTCGTGCAATTCACCAATACGCTCACGATCGCCGCTGCCGATAATTCGCCCACGGGCATCCATTACGTTGATATTGGTATCGATGATGCGCATGGTACGTGCCACGATATCCTGCGCCATTTTGGTATCAAGATGCCAGCCAGCCATAAGTCCTCCGTTATGCACGGCTTAGCATAAGGAAGTACGTAACGTACGGCATTGTGCAAATGCCTAAAGGATGATGAAGATGTATGGAGTTGTGGTGAAGTTCACAGATTGTAAGGAGAACCCCTTCCCGTTTTCAGGAAGGGGTTGAGGGAGATTACTGCATTAACAGGTAGATGGTGCTGTCGCCGCGCTGAATGTTGAGTGCCAGCACAGACGGTTTGCTGTCGAGAACTTTACGCAGTTCAGCGATGTTTTTCACTGCCTGCTGGTTCGCGCCAATAATCACATCACCTTTCTTCAGGCCGATCTGCGCAGCCGGAGTGCCCGTTTTCACGTTGTTCACTACCACGCCCTGATCTTTGCCTTTGTTGCTCATCTCAGCGCCTTCAATGCCGTTGAAGATGGAGCTGGAATCAACCTGATTCTGGCTGCTCTGCTGCAGTTCCAGGTTCACGTTAACCTGCTTACCGTCGCGCAGTAAGCCCAGGGTCAGTTTGCTGCCTACCGGCATAGTACCCACCTGAGCACGCAGTGCGGCAAAGCTGCTGATCGGCTTACCGTTCAGTGAGGTGATCACATCACCCGCTTTAATGCCCGCTTTTGCAGCGGAGGAATTAGGCAGAACCTGGCTTACGAAAGCACCGCGCTGGGCGTCAACTTTCATCGCTTTCGCCAGTTCGGAGTTCAGCTCAGTCCCCATAATACCCAGCTCACCGCGTTTCACCTGGCCGTATTCCACCATCTGCGAGGTCAGGTTTTTCACCATGTTACTCGGGATAGCAAAACCGATACCGATGTTGCCGCCGTCCGGTGCGAGGATCGCGGTGTTGATACCGATCAGTTCGCCGTTCAGGTTAACCAGCGCACCACCGGAGTTACCACGGTTGATCGCTGCATCGGTCTGGATGAAGTTTTCGTAGTTTTCGGCATTCAGGCCGCTACGCCCCAGCGCAGAGACAATCCCGGAAGTTACCGTCTCGCCCAGACCAAACGGGTTACCAATCGCTACGGTGTAATCACCCACGCGCAGTGCATCAGAATCCGCCATCTTAATTGCGGTCAGGTTTTTCGGGTTCTGGATTTGGATCAGCGCGATATCAGAGCGCGGATCTTTGCCAACCATCTTCGCGTCGAACTTACGGCCATCGCTCAGTTGAACTTTAATGACCGTCGCGTTATCAACAACGTGGTTGTTGGTGACGACATAGCCTTTATCGGCATCAATGATGACGCCGGAACCCAGCGCCATGAATTTCTGTTGCTGGCCGCCACCATTACCGCCCTGGCCACCCTGGCAGAACGGAGAGCTCTGGAACGGAGAACCTTCCTGGCAGAACGGAGAATCATCACCGAAGAACTGCTGGAAATTACGCGGCATACGCGGCGTATTAACGGTTGTGCTACCTTCTACGTTAATGCTGACCACTGAAGGCATCACCTTTTCGAGCATCGGTGCAAGGCTTGGCATCTGCTGGGCTGTCGTTGCTGAAGAAGTCTCAGCCGCCGTTGCAGAGAGCGGAGATAACGCCAAACCTAAACTCAGAGCCAGTGCACTCAGTGCTAATGTGGTTTTTTTCATGTATTTCAGTCTCGATTAACAGATAACGCAAAATTGCTGTGTTCTTCAGATTCGTTTTATAGCCTGAAGTTCCGAACTAAAGTTTCTGCAAAAGGTAAAAATTTATTGTTCGTCTTTACAAAAGCCTGGTTATTGTTCTACGGCCATCAGACGTCGGTATTCATCCCACGCATAGAGGTCGGTCATACCGCTGATATAATCCTGCAGCAGGCGGCAACGGTAATAATATTCCCATAGCGGAAACTCAGGAGAATCTGACGGTAATTTACTGACAGCCTCGACATAGGCCAGCCGATGGCGCGTCGAGAGTTTGTGGAATAAGCGCGATTCAATAGGGAAACGTTTCACCCGTTCTTTTTCTACCAGTTCAGTAAAGTCTGATAACGACAGGCTTAATAAAGGACGATAAATCTCTAATAATCCGCTAATGACCCGATAGCCCTGCAATTCAAGCTGCTCGACATCTGGATGGCTAAACACATGTTTTACAGCGACATTTTTATATAGCTTAAGAAGATCGCTGCATTCGCTGGCATCTTCCAATAATGCATGATTAAACGTTCCGGCGAAAATCGCAGGCAGATTATCAATAAATCGTTGTGCCGCGTAGGGTACCAGTTTATTTAGGGTGTTTACCCGTAAATACATAAAAAACTGATCTTCCGTACTGCGGCTTAAACTATTTGAGCGTGATTTTTCCCAGGCATTTTCAACCACCAGCGAAAAGAGCGAACCTTTCTCATGCTGGCCCCACGCTTCGTGCAAATGATGATAAAGCTGCTCAACGGTAAATATTCTTTTCTCTACCGCATCTTCAAGGTCTGCCACACAATAGGAGATGTCGTCGGCAGCTTCCATAATCCACGTTAATGGAAAACGACTGTAAAGCGCCAAATTAAGTTCTTTACGCAACCGGGCAATATAGGCTTCTTCAGAAAGATAATAACCCGGCTTTTTCATTAAATAGTGATGTGTCTCAGGCGTTTCGCCACGCCACCACGCCGGACGGGTATATTTTAAAATACCGCCAACCTGTGCCCAGGTGAGATTCATCCGCATCAATGTATGCACCAGGCGAATGCCTTGTGCATTCCCCTCAAAATGACATAAGTCCTGACGAATCTTGCGCCGCAGCTCGTTAAGCGGTTCTTCCCCGTCCCGTAAACGTAGTGCCGCCACGCTGCAGCGATCGTCAGTCAGAGGCTGGCTTTCGGCATCTTCCGGGTGCAAACGTTGGCGAAACCAGTCATTTATCGCCGCTTCGCCAAAATGACCAAACGGCGGATTGCCGATATCGTGCATCAGGCATGACATCTCAACAATGCTTTCAAAGGGACCGGTCAGTTCATCCAGGCCGTATGCTTCCAGTAATTTAAGCTCTTTCAGACGGCTTAAAATTTCTTTGGCGATGTAGCGCCCCACCTGCTGGACTTCCATCGAGTGGGTAAGACGCGTGCGCACGGCGGCATTGCGCTCCAGTGGAAAAACCTGGGTCTTTTGTTGCAGACGACGAATTGCCGGAGAGTTGATGATACGCCCGCGATCGCTCTCGAAGATCCGCAGGATCTCATGTTCGGTTTTAACGCCCTGCGGTGAACGGTAACGACGATGCCAGTTTATTTTTTTTCGGAAATCAATCTGTGCCATGTCCTCTCCCGCGTGAGAAATACGCTTCCCCGTAAGCGCATGGTAAACTATGCCTTCAAATCGGGCTTATCGCGAGTAAATCTATGAAAATCGGCATCATTGGTGCAATGGAAGAAGAAGTTACGCTGCTGCGTGACAAAATCGAAAACCGTCAAACTATCAGTCTCGGCGGTTGCGAAATCTATACCGGCCAACTGAATGGAACCGAGGTTGCGCTTCTGAAATCGGGCATCGGTAAAGTCGCTGCGGCGCTGGGTGCCACTTTGCTGTTGGAACACTGCAAGCCAGATGTGATTATTAACACCGGTTCTGCCGGTGGCCTGGCACCAACGTTGAAAGTGGGCGATATCGTTGTCTCGGACGAAGCACGTTATCACGACGCGGATGTCACGGCATTTGGTTATGAATACGGTCAGTTACCAGGCTGTCCGGCAGGCTTTAAAGCTGACGATAAACTGATCGCTGCCGCTGAGGCCTGCATTGCCGAACTGAATCTTAACGCTGTACGTGGCCTGATTGTTAGCGGCGACGCTTTCATCAACGGTTCTGTTGGTCTGGCGAAAATCCGCCACAACTTCCCACAGGCCATTGCTGTAGAGATGGAAGCGACGGCAATCGCCCATGTCTGCCACAATTTCAACGTCCCGTTTGTTGTCGTACGCGCCATCTCCGACGTGGCCGATCAACAGTCTCATCTTAGCTTCGATGAGTTCCTGGCTGTTGCCGCTAAACAGTCCAGCCTGATGGTTGAGTCACTGGTGCAGAAACTTGCACATGGCTAAGTCACTGTTCAGGGCGCTGGTCGCCCTGTCTTTTCTTGCGCCACTGTGGCTCAACGCCGCGCCGCGCGTCATCACGCTTTCTCCCGCCAACACTGAACTTGCCTTTGCCGCCGGGATCACGCCGGTTGGGGTCAGCAGCTATTCCGACTATCCTCCACAAGCGCAAAAGATTGAGCAGGTTTCCACCTGGCAGGGGATGAATCTGGAACGCATTGTCGCGCTGAAACCCGATCTGGTGATTGCCTGGCGTGGAGGTAATGCCGAGCGGCAGGTTGACCAGCTGGCTTCGCTGGGAATAAAAGTGATGTGGGTCGATGCGACAAGCATTGAACAAATTGCCAATGCGTTACGTCAACTGGCCCCCTGGAGTCCGCAACCAGACAAGGCCGAACAAGCCGCGCAATCCCTGCTGGATCAGTACGCGCAATTGAAAGCGCAATATGCTGATAAACCTAAAAAACGTGTTTTTCTGCAATTCGGCATTAATCCGCCATTTACCAGTGGAAAAGAGTCGATTCAGAACCAGGTACTCGAAGTTTGTGGCGGAGAAAACATCTTTAAAGACAGCCGGGTTCCCTGGCCGCAAGTTAGCCGCGAACAGGTGTTAGCACGCTCGCCACAGGCGATTGTCATTACAGGCGGACCGGACCAAATTCCTAAAATCAAACAATACTGGGGTGAACAGCTCAAAATTCCCGTTATTCCTCTCACGAGTGACTGGTTTGAACGTGCAAGCCCACGTATTATCCTCGCTGCACAACAGCTCTGTAATGCGCTTTCACAGGTAGATTAGCGCCTGACCTTTTCAGGTGCTCAGTGGGGATTGAACAATGCTCGTCTATTGGCTGGATATAGTCGGCACAGCGGTATTTGCCATCTCCGGCGTTTTGTTAGCCGGAAAATTGCGTATGGACCCTTTTGGTGTTCTGGTACTGGGCGTGGTAACCGCAGTAGGCGGCGGGACAATTCGCGACATGGCGCTGGATCACGGCCCGGTATTTTGGGTGAAAGATCCCACCGATCTGGTCGTTGCAATGGTCACCAGCATGCTGACCATCGTGCTGGTGCGCCAGCCAAGACGCTTACCAAAATGGATGTTGCCGGTGCTGGACGCCGTTGGTCTGGCGGTGTTTGTCGGCATTGGCGTGAATAAAGCCTTTAATGCGGAAGCCGGTCCGTTAATCGCGGTTTGTATGGGCGTCATTACTGGCGTTGGCGGCGGGATCATTCGTGATGTTCTGGCCCGCGAAATCCCCATGATTTTACGTACAGAAATCTACGCAACTGCCTGTATTATCGGCGGTATTGTCCACGCTACGGCTTATTACACATTTTCCGTACCACTGGAAACAGCCAGTATGATGGGCATGGTCGTGACGCTATTGATTCGGCTGGCGGCTATTCGTTGGCATCTTAAGCTACCGACGTTTGCGCTGGATGAGAATGGGCGTTGAAGAGAGAAGATGTGCCGGATAGTTTATCCGGCACATGAACAACAGATTAGATACTAAAGGAAGAACCGCAACCGCAGGTGCTTTTCGCGTTCGGGTTGGTCACGATGAAACGAGAACCTTCCAGACCTTCGGTATAATCAACGGAACCGCCGACCAGATATTGCAGGCTCATCGGATCAACCACCAGGCCAACGCCCTGTTTTTCGATGGTCATATCGCCTTCGTTCACCTGATCATCAAAGGTGAAACCATACTGGAAGCCGCTGCAACCGCCACCGGTGATATACACGCGTAATTTCAGATTCGGGTTATCTTCGTCAGCGATCAGGCTTTTAACTTTGTTGGCTGCTGCGTCGGTAAACTCCAGCGGCAGTGCTACGTCATCACTCATATTTTGCTCCAAACGACATCGGCAATTGGGCAAATTCTAACCCAATAATAATCGCCATTATCTAATACCCTGGTATTTCGTTCAAGTATTCTCGCTGGCTGATGCGGCCTTGCTTCGCGCCAGTTGCTCAGCTTCCTGTTTTGCCAGCGTGCGCGCAAGAATCGCCGAGTATAGCGGTTTCCCGCCGGTAAATTGCGCTAATAGTGTTGCGCCAAGACCGGTAATAATCATTGGCAAAATGAGCTGGTAGTTATCGGTCATCTCCAGAACCAGAATGATCCCCGTTAACGGCGCGCGAATAGATGCCGCCAGTAATGCCCCCATTCCGGCAATAGCAAACGTCCCCGCCTCAAGGTGATATTGCGGAAACAGCTCAACGGCAACCATTCCGAAAGCGGTTCCCAGCACAGTACCCAGCGCCAGCATCGGGGCAAAAATACCGCCCGGCGCGCCGGAAGAGAAGCAGAGTAAGGTGGTAATGACCCGCGCGACGAAGATAAACACCAGCATTCCCATGCTGAAATTCCCCGCGGTAGCGATAGGAATCAGGTTAAAACCGCCGCCCGACGTTGCTGGTGCCACAAACCCCAGCAATCCACACAGACCGCCAATCGCACCGCCCATTAGCACCCATTTGGTAATATTGCCGCCGTGCACACGGTGCAGCAAATCCTGCATCCCCAGCACCCATTTATTAAAAATAGGGCCGAAAATGCCAAAAATAATACCGAGGATCAGATAAAGCCACAGCGTATTAAGCGGCGCATCAGAAAGTTTACCGACGTCAATCAACGCAACTTCATGATTAAAAATCCGGTACATAATGGTCGACATAATGACACCAATAAATACCGCTTTAATCGAAATTAACGTATAGCGAAACTGCGGACGCATCTCTTCGATAATAAACAAAATACCCGCCAGCGGCGCGTTAAAGGCCGCAGCCAGCCCCGCAGCAGCACCGGTTGCCAGCAGCGTATGGCGAGCTTCGTCACCTTTCAGGCGGAAAATATCAAGCACCATACGGCCAATGTTACCGCCGATCTGCACGGTTGGCCCTTCGCGCCCCAACACCATGCCTCCGCCGAGTGTCCCCAGCCCGCCAAAGAACTTCACCGGCAATACACGCCACCAGCGAACGGGACGTTGATCTTCCAGCGCCCCTTCAATTTCCGGGATCCCCGAACCACCTGCTTCCGGCGCGTATTTGCGCACCAAAAAGTAGCCAAACATCGCCAGCACCGCCGAACAGAGAAAAGCGACGGTTAACAGAAGCGGATAATTATCAGCAGTATGTACCAGCGCCCCCATACGTTGGTTCTGCAACCAGGCGACACCTTTGTCAAAAGCAACCGCTGCCAGCCCAACAAGCGTGCCGACGACTGCCGCCATAAACAAAATGGCTAACGGGGTTTTATCGCGCTCAAGAAGTTGGCGAATCAGTTGTCTGCGTCGCAGGCGCGCGGCCTGCGGTGTTTCTAAAGAGGGAGTATCAGTTTTCATCCAATGATCACTTATTGGTCATACAAATAAGATGACGGCATTTTACTCGCACGTTCCATGAAAATCCTTTGCAAAGCGTAATGTTTCAAATGCACAAAACTTTTATACTCTAAGAAATCAGGATTGCACCAGTACAAGCAGCCTGATGTTTGACGAGTATTTAACTTGTTATGAATAACATAGAATAGCAGCCATTCACTTTTTCTACGAATCAGGAACCCTCCATGAGTAAGTCTGAAAATCTTTACAGCGCAGCGCGCGAGCTGATCCCTGGCGGTGTGAACTCCCCTGTTCGCGCCTTTACTGGCGTGGGCGGCACTCCACTGTTTATCGAAAAAGCGGACGGCGCTTATCTGTACGATGTTGATGGCAAAGCCTATATCGATTATGTCGGTTCCTGGGGGCCGATGGTGCTGGGCCATAACCATCCGGCAATCCGCAATGCCGTGATTGAAGCCGCCGAGCGTGGTTTAAGCTTTGGTGCACCAACCGAAATGGAAGTGAAAATGGCGCAACTGGTGACCGAACTGGTCCCGACCATGGATATGGTGCGCATGGTGAACTCCGGCACTGAAGCGACCATGAGCGCCATCCGCCTGGCCCGTGGTTTTACCGGTCGCGACAAAATTATTAAATTTGAAGGGTGTTACCATGGTCACGCTGACTGCCTGCTGGTGAAAGCCGGTTCTGGCGCACTCACGTTAGGCCAGCCAAACTCGCCGGGCGTTCCGGCAGATTTCGCCAAACATACCTTAACCTGTACTTATAATGATCTGGCTTCTGTACGCGCCGCATTTGAGCAATACCCGCAAGAGATTGCCTGTATTATCGTCGAGCCGGTGGCAGGCAATATGAACTGTGTTCCGCCGCTGCCAGAGTTCCTGCCAGGTCTGCGCGCGCTGTGCGACGAATTTGGCGCGTTGCTGATCATCGATGAAGTGATGACCGGTTTCCGCGTAGCGCTAGCTGGCGCACAGGATTATTACGGCGTAGTGCCAGATTTAACCTGCCTCGGCAAAATCATCGGCGGTGGAATGCCGGTAGGCGCATTCGGTGGTCGTCGTGATGTAATGGATGCGCTGGCCCCGACGGGTCCGGTCTATCAGGCGGGTACGCTTTCCGGTAACCCGATTGCGATGGCAGCGGGTTTCGCCTGTCTGAATGAAGTCGCGCAGCCGGGCGTTCACGAAACGCTGGATGAGCTGACAACACGTCTGGCAGAAGGTCTGCTGGAAGCGGCAGAAGAAGCCGGAATTCCGCTGGTCGTTAACCACGTTGGCGGCATGTTCGGTATTTTCTTTACCGACGCCGAGTCCGTGACGTGCTATCAGGATGTGATGGCCTGTGACGTGGAACGCTTTAAGCGTTTCTTCCATATGATGCTGGGCGAAGGTGTTTACCTGGCACCGTCAGCGTTTGAAGCGGGCTTTATGTCCGTGGCGCACAGCATGGAAGATATCAATAACACCATCGATGCTGCACGTCGGGTGTTTGCGAAGTTGTGATCCAGCATGGTTTGTCGGATGCGGCGTGAACGCCTTATCCGACCTACGATTCGGGGCCGTTTGTAGGCCCGATAAGACGCGCCAGCGTCGCATCGGGCATCCGTTGTCGCGTAAACGCTTTATCCGTCCAGGCGTACAGGGCCGTTATATGGAAAAATTAACGGCTCTGCTTTCTCAACAAATAGATAAAATATGGCGCGCCGATAAAGGTTGACAGCAGCCCCGCCGGGATCTGGAATGGAAACAGCACCATCCGCCCACACCAGTCAGCGAACACCAGCAGTAAACCACCCACCAGCGCCGAAATTACGATGTGTGGCATCGTCCGTCGAAAGCCCATCATCCGCGCAATATGCGGTGCCATTAAACCAACAAAACTCAACGGTCCAATAGTCATCGTCGCGGTCGCCGTCAGGCAAGCCGCTAACAGCAGCAGCGCAATTCGCGTCGGCGTCAGCGCCATTCCTACGGCTCGGGCGGTATCACCACCCAGCGGTAAAATGGTCAGCCAGCGGCGGCACAGCGGGGTAATCGCCAGCAAAATCACCATCACAATTCCGGTGCGCCAGACCTGCGCATCGGTCGCGTTGTAGGTCGAACCGGAAATCCAGGTCAGCACTTGCGCCATTCGCGGGTCACCACTTGCCTGCAACATCATCAAAAGCATGGTGAACGCGGTGCTTAACGCCATCCCCGCCAGTAACATACGGTGTGGGGAAAATCCACCGCGGCCGGCGGCGATCATAATGATCAACAGCGTCACCGCCGCGCCGAGACTGCCTGCAGGTAACAGCCAGCCAAAGGCATTACCCGGCACCAGAAACAGCATCAACACCACGCCAAACGCCGCGCCGGAGCTAATCCCCAGCACTTCCGGGCTTGCCATCGGGTTTCCGGTCAGTCGCTGAATAATACAGCCCGCCACCGCCAGCATGACGCCCGCAAACAGCGCCGCCATAATTCGCGGCCAGCGCCAGGGCATTAAATCCTCGAGCAACGCCCCGCTCGCCCACGTCCAGCCGTGCGCATCACGACCAAACGACAGCGCCACCACCACAGCCATCAACAGCAGCACGCCGCCCGCGAGGGCAAACGCCAGCACATGTTGGCGTTCAGCCGCGACACGATCGTTGACCTTCATATCCGGCGCGCTAATGCTGCGTAAACGCGGCAACAGCCACAGTAGCAGCGGCGCACCGATCAACGCAGTGACCGAACCGGTGGACACTTCCATCCACACGCGAGTCAGCCAGAGGATGATTTGATCGGAAAGCCAGAGGATCAGCGCACCAATCAACGACGCCAGCATCAGTCGTGGCAGCAGACGCCGCGCCCCCAGCATTTTTGCCAGCAGCGGCGCGAACAACCCGATAAAGCCGATAATCCCCACAGCGTTCACCAGCAGCGCACTGATGACAATCGCCAGCGACAGCGCCGCCAGACGCGCAAGCGACAAGGCCAGCCCGAGATTGCGCGCCACGCCATCATCAAGCCCCATCAGGGTTAACGGACGAAGTAGCAGCAACGTCAGCATCACACCGCCCAGCAGCTGCGGCCATAAACGCTCAACGCCGCCCCAGTCGGTTTGCGTCAGCGTTCCAGTGCTCCACAGAAACATGCTTTGCAGTTGGTCATGATGGAAGATAACCAGTAACTGATTGATTGCGCCGCAATAAAGGCTCACTACCAACCCCGCGAGAATCAGCGTTACCGGCGACAGCCGTTTCCCCCACGCGACGCCAAAGACAATTAAGCCAACAACACAAGCCCCTGCCAGCGCAGCAAACTGGCTCGCCATCGCACCAGGGATCGCCCAGAGCGTAGTGACGGTAATCCCCAGTTGCGCGCCTGTAGCAACGCCAAGCGTCGTCGGCTCCGCCAGCGGGTTACGCAGCACTTGCTGAAACAGCACGCCCACCAGCCCCAGACCCGCGCCCACCAGCAGCGAAATCGCCAGACGCGGCAACAAGCTGTAGTGAAAAATCATCTGCTCGATGACGTCAATATCCGGCGACCAGGCAGCCTGCGCCCACTGGCTACGCGGCAGCGCCTGCGAGAAGTTCATCCAGGTGAGCGCCGTAGCGACAATCACTAACAGCGCCAGCAATAACGCCGGGAAAAGCGCAATTCGTTTACTCACGCTTTACCTCCGATGGCGTTATCCAGAACGCGCACAAAGTGCATTGCCGAGAGCGTCGCACCATAAAACCAGACTGCAGGTACGCGCTGAAAGCGTCCGGCGCGGACAAACGGCATGGCCTGCCACAGCGGCGTTGCCATTAGCGCATCCATGTCTTTGCTGTTGTCGTGATCAAAACAGAGCACATCAACGTCTTTATACGCCGCCAGACGATCGATACTGACGGCGGTACTGCCCCAGAAGTTGGTTTCCCCTTGCCAGGCATTTGGGATGCCGTACTCATCAAGAATTTCCTGGAACAAGCTGTTTGGACCGAAGACCAGCATATGGCGCGGATCGATAAGCGTCGTCAGCAATAACGGACGCGCACCACGCTTCACAAAGCGGGGTTTCATGCTGCGGATAAAGTCTTCATATTGCGCTAAATGCGTTTCCGCTGCGCTTTGCAGGTTAAGTAAATCTGCCATTTCCGTCAGCGATTTACGCGCCATCGCCAACGGCTGTTTGCCGTCACTGAAGTTAAATCCGCGACCCGGCGCAATACGAGCCAGCATTTCTGGTGAAGGGCCATATCCTGCCGACCAGACCATAAACGATGGTTTCATTTCGGTCAGCAGTTCAAGGTTAGGTTCTGTGCGCAAACCGACGTCGATCACTGAGTCCGGCAATGGTGGTTCGCTGACCCACAGGCGATAGTTGATGGTATCCGCCACGCCGTAAGGCACGATGCCGAGCGCCAGCAGTAATTCCACCGGCAACCACTCCAGCGCCACAATACGATTGGGATCAATAGCCGCCGCGTGGGCGGTATTCATCTGCCATAACAACGGAGAAAGCGCCATCGCCGTTAACAGTCGACGGCGCGAAATAAGAGGTAAGCCGCTCATCAATAAACAAAACTCACAGGTGCAGCACCCGCCGGATGCGGCAAAATACCCATCGGGATGCCATAAATCATTTCGAGGGTTTCGCCGCGCATAATTTCCGCAGGCGTTCCCTGAGCAATCATTTCACCGCCGCGCAGGGCGACCAGATAATCACAGTAGCGTGCCGCCATATTGATATCGTGCAACACGGCAATGACCGTCAGGCCACGCTCCTGACTTAAACGGTGCACCAGCGACAGCACATCAACCTGGTGGGCGATATCCAGCGCCGAGGTCGGTTCGTCGAGCAACAGACAACGGCTATCCTGCGCCACCAGCATGGCGATCCACGCCCGCTGACGTTCGCCGCCAGAGAGACTATCGACCAGCCGATGCGCCAGCGGTTTTAAGCCAACCAGCGAGATAGCTTCCTCGACTTTTTCGCGATCTGCCGCCCCAAAGCGCCCCAGCGCGCCATGCCACGGGTAACGACCAATCGCCACCAGTTCACGCACGGTCATCCCTTCTGCCGGAGGAAGCTGCTGCGGCAAATAAGCCACTTTGCGGGCAAACGCTTTGCTGCTCCAGCTTTCCAGCGGTTGGGCATCAAGAAGAATCTCCCCTTCCGACGGCGGCTGATGACGGCCAAGCATTTTGAGCAGAGTGGATTTACCAGAACCGTTGTGACCAATCAGACCGGTCACTTTCCCGGCAGGAAAGGTTAACGACAGCGGATGCAAAAGCGTGCGCCCGGGCACACGAAAGGAGATATTACGCAGTGCAAAAGTGGTATCGGAATGATTCGTGTATTCCTGCATAACAGCCAACTTGTGAAATGGGCACGGAAATCCGTGCCCCAAAAGAGAAATTAGAAACGGAAGGTTGCGGTTGCAACGACCTGACGTTCTGCGCCCCAGAAGCAGCCATAAGTGTTAAAGCAGCTGGCGACGTATTCACGATCGAACAGGTTGTTAACATGCAGCGCCACGTTGGAGCCAGCCATGCCGACTCGCGCCAGATCATAACGTACTAACGCATCCACGACCGTATAACTTCCCACTTTAAAGGAGTTAGCCGGATCACCATAACTGGAGCCAGTATAACGACCACCGGTGCCCAGCGTCAGACCTGAAAGCGGACCGTCAAAGAAGGTGTAGTCAGCCCACAACGAAGCCATGTGTTTTGGCACCTGTGCAGGCGTATTGCCTTTATAGGTAGTATCGGTGGTGTATTCCGCATCGGTGTAAGTATAAGAACCGACTACGTTAACACTCGCCGACAGCGCCGCTTTCGCTTCGATTTCTACGCCACGTGCGCGGATCTCGCCACCTTCAACCGAGAAGAAGGAACCCTCAGGGTCCGCCATCAGGTTGTTGGTTTTAGTGAGATTATACACGGCACCAGTAACTACAATCGGACGATCTTCCGGTACATATTTCACGCCGACTTCATACTGCTTACCTTTAGACGGTGCGAAAATATTACCATCCTTCCCAACTTGCGAAGAAGGTTCAAACGATTCGCTATAGCTGAAGTAAGGTGTTACACCATTATCAAACAGGTAGTTAACACCACCACGCCAGGTAAACTGTTTGTCATCACGTTTATCGGTCGTCCCGGCAACGCGGTTAAGAGATTCTTGATCTGCCCAGTCATAACGACCGCCTAGGGTGACCAGCACTTTATCCCACTGCGCCTGATCCTGAACATAAACGCCCGTTTGTTTCTGTTTATTCAGAATGCGGTAAGGGCCGGAGTTTGCCGGATCTTTGGCATTGAAGTCGAAATCGGTATTCACCGGATTGTACAGATTGAGCAGTGGCACAGAGTCGTCGTAACCAAACCAGGCGTTGATGTCATTACGCATACGCATAAAGTCGACACCGGTCAGCAGGGTGTGGTCGATATCGCCAGTGGCAAACTTGCTCTGCAACTGGGTATCAACGGAGAAGTTTTGCAGCTTCTCATCATCAACGACGTATTTACGTGCCAGATAATGGCCTTTATCCGCTGGCGCTAATGCCGCACACTGTTTGCTGTAAGCATTCGCCGGATCGGAGCAGACGCCGTAACCATAAACGCTGTTTTGCGAGGTTTTGTTTTCAGCAAAGCGCAGGTTCTGACGCACAGTAAAGGTGTCGTTAAATTCGTGATCGAAGCTGTAGCCGACCATCTTCTCATTACGAGAATAGGTGTTGTTCTTCGCCCCTTCATTAAAGTCTGTCGGCAGACGCTTACCGTTCGGCAGCGGCTCAACGGTTCCCTCTTTCGGCAACCAGCCGTAATAACCGGTTTCCGGCTCGTTCTGGAAGTAAGAAAGGAAGGTAAAATTGGTTTTATCATCCGGACGCCAGGTGAACGCCGGTGCAATAGCATAACGCTGCTCTTCTGACCCTTTCTGCTGGGCATTGGCAGAACGCGCAAGACCGGTCAGGCGATAAGAGTAAACACCGTCATCATCCAACGAATCGCTAAAGTCAAAACCAGTCTGGAACAGGCTGTCAGTACCGGCTTTAAACTGAACTTCTTTCAGCGGTTCGGTGGTCGGACGCTTGCTGACCATATTCAACAGGCCGCCAGGACTGCTTTTACCGTAAAGCACGGAAACCGGGCCACGCATAATTTCAGCGCGTTCCAGCATATACGGGTCAATGACCGCATCGTTATAGAAGTTGCCCTGCAACTTCAGGCCATTCAGATAGTTATTCTGGCTTTGGCCTTCTGCCGCAAAGCCGCGAATGATCAGGTGGTCATAGGTGTTGGATGCGCCACGCGTACCAACAGAGACACCCGGCGTGTAGCTAAGCGCTTCTTTTACCGACTTCGGCTGATGCAGCGCCATCTCTTCGGCGGTCACAACAGAAATAGACTGTGGCACTTTTTGAATCGGCGTATCGGTTTTAGTGCCGGTAGCAGACTGTCGCGCCGCAATAGTTGCAGCAGGCCCCCATGCGCTTTCTTGCGGCGCAGGTGCAGCGGTAACGGTGATAGTGTCTTCTTTCGGTTCAACCGCTGCCTGTGCATAAACAGACATGCCGCTAACCGCTGTGGCTACTACAACTGCGATTTTACGCAGTGAGTGTTTTGGCTGAGCAGTTTTGGAACGCGCCATTGGTATATCTCTGATGTAAAGTGAATGATAACGTAAACGAGAATGATTATTATAAAGATAAGATAATATTCGAAACGCTGGCGGGTTCGCAAGCGGTACGCAATCTGAGCGTTCCTGAAGGGTTAATAAACAACCAGATGAAAAGAAAGGGTTAATATCTTAGATGGGATGTTATTTTACCGGATGGCAACTCGCCATCCGGTATTTCACGCTTAGATGTTAATTACTACCAAACATATCCTTGATCCAACCGGCTACACCGTCGCTGTCTTTCTGCTCTTGCTGAGCAGGTTGCTGTTGCGGCTGTTGCTGCGGCTGAGAAGACTGATCAAACGGATTGCCTGACGGCTGCTGCTGCATCTCGCTCTGCTGGCACAGCGATTGCGGATCGCTGGTCCAGACCGGCAAGATACGCATGCCACCGCTGCAAACAAAGTTGCCGTCGTAGTCCACGCCCATATCTGCAATATCTTCTGGCGGAACAAGATTCAGCGGCGTTGGCGTCTGGTTAGCCAGATAACGCTGATAAATCGACATTGCCCCGCTGGCACCATACAGTTTGGTCGGCTGGTTGTTATCACGGCCGACCCAGGTGATGGTCACCGTGCTGCCGTCAATGCCCGCAAACCAGGTATCTACGTTATTGTTGGTAGTCCCTGTTTTCCCTGCCAGATGCAGGTTCGGGTATTTCGCCCCAAGCTGACGACCCGTACCGCGTTGTACCACCTGCTGCATGGTCCATAGTGTCAGATACGCCGCCTGCGCCGGAACAGCGCGTTCCGCCTGCGGGAAGCTCTGATACAGCACTTTGCCATCTTCCGCGATTACCGAACGCAGCGCAGAAAGCGGTGCACGGTTACCACCGCTGGCGATGGTCTGGAATGCCTGCGCCACTTCGATTGGCGTTAAGTTCAACGCCCCCAGCAGCATTGCCGGAACCGGATGCAACTGATCTTTCGGTACGCCCAGTTTAATCCAGGTCTCCGTAACCGCAGGCAGCCCCAGCGCCATCCCCAGATTTACCGTCGGCACGTTCATCGAACGGGTCAACGCATCCACCAGCATCACTCTGCCGCTTTCGCTATAACGACGGTCATCATTCTGCGGTGACCAGACCTGGCCATTCGGCTGACGCAGCGCAATTGGCGCATCCGCAATCCACGTATTCAGACGATAGATTTTCGGCTGGCTTAAGGCCGTCAGATAAGTCGCTGGTTTTGCAAGGGAACCAATCGAACGACGCGCCTGCATCGCACGGTTGTAGCCCGCAAACTGCGGCTCAGAACCTCCGACCATCGCACGAACTTCACCACTAAAGCGGTCGACGACCACAATCGCAGTTTCAAGATCGCTCAACTTACGCTGTTTCTTCAGTGCCGGAATGCCTTCCACGGCGGCTTTTTCTGCCGCGTCCTGGGCCACCGAGTCAAAGGTAGTGAAGATCTTCACGCCGGAGAGATCTTTTACCTTATCGCCCAGTTTTGCCTGCAGCTCCTGACGCACCAGTTGCATAAAGGCTGGCTGAGGAGAGATCACCCCACCGCGCGGCTGAACCCCCAGCGGACGGGCACTCAACATGTCATAGAGTTCTTGATCAATAATCTGTTGCTGTTGCAGCAGACGCAGCACCAGATTACGTCGCTCCAGCGCCAGTTTTGGGTTACGCCACGGGTTGTAGATGGACGCCCCTTTCACCATACCGACTAACAGCGCCTGCTGGTCGAGGCTTAGCTCTTCTACCGGGCGACCAAAGTAATACAAGCTTGCCAGCGGGAAGCCGCGGATTTCGTTGTCGCCGCTCTGACCGAGATACACCTCGTTCATATACAGCTCAAGAATACGGTCTTTGCTGTAACGCGCGTCCATGATCAGCGCCATGTAAGCTTCGTTCGCTTTACGCCAGTAAGAACGCTCGCTGGAGAGGAACAGGTTTTTCACCAGCTGTTGCGTCAGCGTACTCGCACCCTGTACCGTGCGTCCGGCGGTCAGGTTTGCCAGCACCGCACGTCCGATTGAGTAGAGACTGATTCCATCATGCTCGTAAAAATGACGGTCTTCTGTCGCCAGCAAAGTATCCACCAGCAAATCCGGGAAACCACTGCGCGGCACAAACAGACGCTGCTCACCGTTTGGCGAAGAGATCATGGTGATCAGACGCGGATCAAGACGGAAGAAACCGAACTGACGGTTGTTCTCCATATTGACGATCGTCGCCAGATGATCGCCATCAAAGGTCAGACGCGCGCGCACCTGTCCTTCTTTACTGTCCGGGAAATCAAACGGACGGCGAATCATCTCAATGCTGTTGGCCTGCACGGTAAATTCGCCAGGACGGGTCATTTTCGACACCTGACGATACTGGGTCGCCTCCAGCAGCTTCACCATCTCGTTCTTGCTGATGGTCATGTCTGGCTCAAGATTGACCATTCGGCCATAAACTGCCGCAGGCAGTTGCCAGACCTTGCCATCAATACGGCTACGAATTTTTTGATCGAGATAAACGCCGTAAATGGCGATCAGCACGGCAAAAACGATAGCCAGTTTTAGCAGTAGCCATAGCCAGCCGCGTTTGCCACGAGGCTTACGCCCTTTGCCTTTGCCCTTACCTTTGCGCGGCATCGGTTCTTCATCCTCATAGTCATCATAATCGTCGTAATCATCGTCATCTTCGTAACGACGACGGCTTACCTTTTGTTTGACCGGACGCGTCGGTTTCCCTTTGCGTCCAATTGGCTCGCGGTCATTCCCGGCCATGCTTTTTCTCCGCAATATTCAGGCGCAAAAGCCCGATTTTCTGTTCTTCTGTTACAAGACAGAAGAAGATATCTCTCAAAATTTGTGCTCGATCGGTCCCCTCTCCCTTGAGGGAGAGGGTTAGGGTGAGGGTGAACGTGCGCGCTGATGCCCTCACCCCGGCCCTCTCCCACAGGGAGAGGGAGAAAACCAACCTTACGAATACTTTTTCGTCCGTCGCGTCGGTGCAGTATTTGCCGGGTCGTCCGGCCAGACATGTTTGGGATAACGCCCTTTCATCTCTTTTTGCACCTCACGGTACGCTCCTTTCCAGAAGGCGCTCAAATCTCGTGTGATTTGTAATGGCCTTTGGGCAGGTGAAAGCAACTCCAGCACCAGCGGCACGCGCCCCTGGGCGATCGTCGGATTGGTGGCCTCGCCAAACATCTCTTGCATTCTCACCGCCAGCGCGGGCGGGTTATCTTCATGATAACGAATGGCGATCCGGCTTCCCGTCGGCACAGTGTAATGCGCAGGCAATTCACTATCCAGACGTTGCTGCATTCCCCAATCAAGTAATCCGCGTAGTGCCTGATAAATGTCGAGTGATTTCAGGCCGCGTAGTGAATGTACGCCAGTCATATGTGGCAGCAGCCACGTTTCCAGCGCTGCCAATAAACTTTCATCATCAACCGCTGGCCAGTCATATTCCGGCAACCACTTTGCGGCGCATAACAAACGCAAGCGTAGCTGTTCCGCTTCCGCCGTCCAGTTGAGCACGCTTAAACCTTTATCACGGATGCCATTAAGCATCGCCTGATGCAACTCGTCTTCTGACGGTTTCGCCAGCGGCTGCACTTTCACCGTCAACTGACCGATTTGTAGCCGACGCCAGGCTTTCAGCGTACCTTGCGCGTCATCCCACTCCACAGTGTCAGACTGCTGTACCAGCTGCGGGCAGCGTTGTACTAACTCATCAATATCGACCAGCAGCGCCAGTAAAATCCGCGCATCCGGCGAGGCGCTGCCCTGCAATAATAACGGTGCGATCAACCATTCGTGGCGGCTTAGCGCGTCGTTGGCATCGAGCATCGCTCCCATGCCGTTTGCCAGTTGATAGCGTCCATCTTGCCCACGGCGACGAGCAATGCGATCGGCAAACGCCCCGGCAAGTAGCGGCGCGATAAGCGAACTGTCTGCCTCACCGCCACGTACGTTTAAGCGTTTTAACAGTTGCTGACTACGTTGCTGCCAGGCTGGTTGATTGCGCGAAAACGCCACGCCCAGGTCACTATTGCCCATCCGTGGCGGCTCTTCGAGAATGGCGGCAATTTTTGCCGCGGTAGCAGCTTCGTCGTCGTTCTTCGCGCTAACCAGCATTGCCGCTAAACGCGGATCGTTACCCAGCGCTGCCATTTTTTGCCCTTGCGCACTAAGCCGTTCACCCTCCAGTGCCCCCAGCATTTGTAACAGACGTTTCGCGGCCAGTAGATTCACTACTGGCGGTTGATCCAGCCAGCTCATCTGCGCCGGATCGCTGCATCCCCATTGCAGTAATTCCATCAGCAAACCGGAAAGATCGCTTTGTAAGATCTCCGGTTCACTTTGCGCCGCGGCGCGTTCTGCTTGTTCTTTGGCGATTAAATGCAGGCTGATACCCGGCTCCAGACGCCCGGCGCGCCCGGCACGCTGCGTCATGGATGCCTGGCTAACGCGTTGAGTAATCAGTCGCGTAAGCCCCGTGCGCGGATCAAAACGCGCCACACGCTCCTGGGCACAATCCACCACCAGACGAATACCTTCAATGGTTAAACTGGTTTCAGCAATATTGGTCGCCAGCACCACTTTGCGCATCCCTTGCGGTGCCGGGAGGATCGCTTTTCGCTGATCGTTCAGCGACAACGCGCCATACAGCGGGCAGAGCAATACATCACTGCCGATGCGCGAAGCCAGTTGTTCCTGCACACGCTGAATTTCTCCGACGCCAGGTAAAAATAACAGTAATGATCCGCTTTCCTGACGCAGCATTTCAGCGGTGGCTACCGCAACGGCATCGTCAAAACGCTGATGCGCGGGCAGCGGTAAATAACGGCGTTCAACCGGAAACGAGCGCCCTTCTGAGATGACGACAGGCGCTTCTGGCAGCATTTGCTGCAAGCGGTCGTTGTCCAGGGTAGCCGACATAATCAGCAGTTTAAGGTCATCACGCAGACCTTGTTGCACATCGAGTAACAGCGCCAACGCCAAATCCGCCTGCAAGCTGCGCTCATGAAATTCATCAAGGATCACCAGTCCAACACCGCTCAGTTCCGGGTCACGCTGGATCATGCGCGTCAGCACGCCTTCGGTAACCACTTCCAGGCGGGTATTCGGCCCGACGCAGTTTTGCGCACGCATCCGGTAGCCAACGGTATCGCCTGGCTTTTCGTTAAGCAGCTCCGCCAGCCGTTGCGCGACGTTACGCGCCGCCAGACGACGCGGCTCCAGCAGGATAATTTTCCCGTTAATGCCGGGATGCGCCAGCAGTTGCAGCGGCAGCCAGGTTGATTTCCCGGCCCCGGTCGGCGCACTTAATAATACCTGCGGCGCACAATCGAGAGCGGTAAGTAATTCAGGTAAGACGGCAGCAACGGGCAACGACGACACAAAACGCTCCAGAGGGTTAACATTCTTCGCGCCACATTGTAGCATCGCGGTAATTCATAACCGAGTGCCTCACATGTCTGAACCGCAACGTCTGTTCTTTGCTATCGACTTACCTGCAGAAATCCGCGAACAGATTATCCATTGGCGCGCCACACACTTCCCACCTGAGGCGGGACGTCCGGTCGCCGCCGATAATTTGCATCTGACTCTGGCATTTTTAGGCGAAGTGAGCGCCGAGAAAGAGAAGGCGCTTTCTCTTTTAGCCGGACGGATTCGTCAACCTGGTTTCACACTCACGCTTGATGACGCCGGACAATGGCTGCGTTCGCGTGTGGTGTGGTTAGGGATGCGTCAGCCGCCACGCGGCTTAATCCAGCTGGCGAATATGCTCCGTTCACAGGCTGCCCGCAGCGGTTGTTTTCAAAGCAATCGTCCGTTTCATCCACATATTACCTTATTGCGCGACGCCAGCGAGGCGGTGACAATCCCGCCGCCAGGTTTTAACTGGTCGTATGCGGTGACGGAGTTCACCCTTTACGCCTCCTCGTTTGCCCGTGGACGCACACGCTACACGCCGCTAAAACGCTGGGCGCTAACGCAATAACAAGGATTGTCGCAATGGAATTTTCTCCCCCTCTACAGCGCGCGACGCTAATTCAGCGTTACAAACGTTTTTTAGCCGATGTGATCACACCCGATGGTCGCGAATTAACGCTACACTGCCCGAATACGGGTGCGATGACCGGTTGTGCAACGCCTGGCGATACCGTCTGGTATTCGACTTCAGACAACACCAAACGGAAATACCCACACACCTGGGAATTAACTCAAAGCCAGAGCGGCGCATTTATTTGCGTCAACACGCTTTGGGCTAACAGGTTGACGAAAGAGGCTATCCTTAATGAATCAATTTCAGAACTGTCAGGCTATAGCTCGCTGAAAAGCGAAGTAAAATACGGCGCAGAACGCAGCCGTATTGACTTTATGTTGCAGGCGGATTCGCGTCCAGACTGCTATATTGAAGTGAAATCGGTTACGTTAGCGGAGAACGAACAGGGATATTTTCCCGATGCGGTCACTGAACGAGGTCAGAAACACCTTCGGGAGTTGATGAGCGTAGCGGCTGAAGGCCAGCGTGCGGTTATCTTTTTCGCCGTGCTGCATTCAGCCATTACACGGTTTTCACCCGCGCGCCACATCGATGAGAAATACGCGCAACTATTGTCAGAAGCTCAACAGAGGGGGGTAGAAATTCTGGCTTACAAAGCGGAAATTTCTGCTGAAGGCATGGCTCTTAAAAAATCACTGCCGGTTACATTGTAGTAAAGTAAGTAACTGGTTAATTTACATTCTGGTCGCGTGCGCAAATACGCTTTTCCTCACACAGTTGTCAAGTGTTACGTTTAGATAATTGCTATCCGGAAAAGCATCTGCTATTTATAGCGGCCTCATTTTTCCCCCGAACATGGGGATCGATAGTGCGTGTTAAGGAGAAGCAACATGCAAGAAGGGCAAAACCGTAAAACATCGTCCCTGAGTATTCTCGCCATCGCTGGGGTGGAACCATATCAGGAGAAGCCGGGCGAAGAGTATATGAATGAAGCCCAGCTGGCGCACTTCCGTCGTATTCTGGAAGCATGGCGTAATCAACTCAGGGATGAAGTCGATCGCACCGTTACACATATGCAGGATGAAGCAGCCAACTTCCCGGACCCGGTAGACCGTGCAGCCCAGGAAGAAGAGTTCAGCCTCGAACTGCGTAACCGCGATCGCGAGCGTAAGCTGATCAAAAAGATCGAGAAGACGCTGAAAAAAGTGGAAGACGAAGATTTCGGCTACTGCGAATCCTGCGGTGTTGAAATTGGTATTCGCCGTCTGGAAGCGCGCCCGACAGCCGATCTGTGCATCGACTGCAAAACGCTGGCTGAAATTCGCGAAAAACAGATGGCTGGCTAATTACAGCCGTTCCATCACGTTTACCACAGGCGGGAAATGCTCCCGCCTTATTTTTTGTTCAAAGAGATGACAGACACACAGTATATTGGCCGCTTCGCCCCCTCTCCTTCCGGCGAGCTTCATTTTGGCTCTCTGATCGCCGCGCTCGGCAGCTATTTGCAGGCTCGCGCCCGGCAAGGTCGCTGGCTGGTACGCATAGAAGATATCGACCCGCCTCGTGAAGTTCCCGGTGCCGCAGAAACTATCCTGCGCCAGCTGGAACATTACGGTCTGCACTGGGACGGCGATGTTCTCTGGCAATCGCAACGTCACGACGCCTATCGTGAAGCACTCGCCTGGTTACATGAACAAGGACTAAGTTATTACTGCACCTGTACGCGTGCGCGTATTCAAAGCATTGGCGGTATTTACGACGGTCATTGCCGGGTGTTGCATCATGGACCAGACAACGCCGCAGTGCGTATCCGCCAGCAGCATCCGGTCACGCAATTTACTGACCAGCTGCGCGGCATTATTCACGCCGACGAAAAACTGGCACGGGAAGATTTTATCATTCATCGCCGTGATGGGTTGTTCGCCTACAACCTGGCTGTTGTGGTTGATGATCATTTCCAGGGCGTTACAGAAATAGTGCGTGGGGCTGATCTGATTGAACCAACAGTAAGGCAAATCTCGCTGTACCAGCTTTTTGGCTGGAAAGTGCCAGATTACATTCATCTGCCGCTGGCGCTTAATCCACAAGGCGCTAAACTTTCCAAGCAGAATCATGCGCCTGCGTTGCCGAAAGGCGATCCACGCCCGGTACTAATCGCGGCACTTCAATTTCTGGGGCAGCAGGCAGAAGCACACTGGCAGGATTTCAGCGTCGAGCAAATCCTTCAGTCAGCCGTCAAAAACTGGCGGCTTACCGCCGTGCCCGAGTCGGCAATTGTAAATTCAACATTCTCAAATGCGTCATGCTGAGCTATGATTAGCCGCTATTTTTTTGTCCTGAATGATGTTTGACACTACCGAGGTGTACTATTTTTACCCGAGTCGCTAATTTTTGCCGCAAGGTGCTAAGCCGCGAGGAAAGCGAGGCTGAACAGGCAGTCGCCCGTCCACAGGTGACGGTGATCCCGCGTGAGCAGCATGCTATTTCCCGCAAAGATATCAGTGAAAATGCCCTGAAGGTAATGTACAGGCTCAATAAAGCGGGATACGAAGCCTGGCTGGTTGGCGGCGGCGTGCGCGACCTGTTACTTGGCAAAAAGCCGAAAGATTTTGACGTAACCACTAACGCCACGCCTGAGCAGGTGCGCAAACTGTTCCGTAACTGCCGCCTGGTGGGTCGCCGTTTCCGTCTGGCTCATGTAATGTTTGGCCCGGAGATTATCGAAGTTGCGACCTTCCGTGGACACCACGAAGGTAACGTCAGCGACCGCACGACCTCCCAACGCGGGCAAAACGGCATGTTGCTGCGCGACAACATTTTCGGCTCCATCGAAGAAGACGCCCAGCGCCGCGATTTCACTATCAACAGCCTGTATTACAGCGTAGCGGATTTTACCGTCCGTGATTACGTTGGCGGCATGAAGGATCTGAAGGACGGCGTTATCCGTCTGATTGGTAACCCGGAAACGCGCTACCGTGAAGATCCGGTACGTATGCTGCGCGCGGTACGTTTTGCCGCCAAATTGGGTATGCGCATCAGCCCGGAAACCGCAGAACCGATCCCTCGCCTCGCTACCCTGCTGAACGATATCCCACCGGCACGCCTGTTTGAAGAATCGCTTAAACTGCTACAAGCGGGCTACGGTTACGAAACCTATAAGCTGTTGTGTGAATATCATCTGTTCCAGCCGCTGTTCCCGACCATTACCCGCTACTTCACGGAAAATGGCGACAGCCCGATGGAGCGGATCATTGAACAGGTGCTGAAGAATACCGATACGCGTATCCATAACGATATGCGCGTGAACCCGGCGTTCCTGTTTGCCGCCATGTTCTGGTACCCACTGCTGGAGACGGCACAGAAGATCGCCCAGGAAAGCGGCCTGACCTATCACGACGCTTTCGCGCTGGCGATGAACGACGTGCTGGACGAAGCCTGCCGTTCACTGGCAATCCCGAAACGTCTGACGACATTAACCCGCGATATCTGGCAGTTGCAGTTGCGTATGTCCCGTCGTCAGGGTAAACGCGCATGGAAACTGCTGGAGCATCCTAAGTTCCGTGCGGCTTATGACCTGTTGGCCTTGCGAGCTGAAGTTGAGCGTAACGCTGAACTGCAGCGTCTGGTGAAATGGTGGGGTGAGTTCCAGGTTTCCGCGCCACCAGACCAAAAAGGGATGCTCAACGAGCTGGATGAAGAACCGTCACCGCGTCGTCGTACTCGTCGTCCACGCAAACGCGCACCACGTCGTGAGGGTACCGCATGACAGTGGCGTATATTGCCATAGGCAGCAATCTGGCCTCTCCGCTGGAGCAGGTCAATGCTGCCCTGAAAGCATTAGGCGATATCCCTGAAAGCCACATTCTTACCGTTTCTTCGTTTTACCGCACCCCACCGCTGGGGCCGCAAGATCAACCCGATTACTTAAACGCAGCCGTGGCGCTGGAAACCTCTCTTGCACCTGAAGAGCTACTCAATCACACACAGCGTATTGAATTGCAGCAAGGTCGCGTCCGCAAAGCTGAACGCTGGGGACCACGCACGCTGGATCTCGACATCATGCTGTTTGGTAATGAAGTGATAAATACTGAACGCCTGACCGTTCCGCACTACGATATGAAGAATCGTGGATTTATGCTGTGGCCGCTGTTTGAAATCGCGCCGGAGTTGGTGTTTCCTGATGGGGAGATGTTGCGTCAAATCTTACATACAAGAGCATTTGACAAATTAAACAAATGGTAATTTATTTATATTGCGAATATAAATATTTTCTGAAAATCATATCTCATCTCTTTCCTTAATTACGATTTTAGTTTAAACATCTCTTTGCGGAAATAATATAACTTCCTATAAATAAATATCAATCCCATCTCCATACCCTAACCAATTGCACTTGTGAACTTATTTTTACTTAATTTTGAATTAAGTAAATTTAATTTGTTCAAAAGCTTCTAAAGTGCACAATAGGCGACCTAATGAACAATGGTTGTAAATTTGGGTAACAAATATCATTGCTCATTAATATCTAACATTTGTTTCTCCTATTTGTGTCATGAATAGTCATTCTTCAAACATGTAGTCTGACTAATGGAATTTTATTAAAGGATTTTTATGTCTAAAAAATTAGGTTTTGCCCTGTCTGGTCTTATGCTGGCGATGGTTGCAGGTACTGCTTCTGCTGATATGGACGGCGGTCAGTTAAATATCAGTGGTCTGGTTGTTGATAACACCTGTGAAACCCGCGTTGACGGCGGTAACAAGGATGGTCTGATCCTGCTGCAAACCGCAACCGTTGGTGAAATCGATGCTGGCGTACTGAATGACACCGTTGGCGCTAAAGCTAAACCTTTCAGCATCACCGTTGACTGCAGCAAAGCAAATCCGAATCCAGGTAGCACGGCTAAAATGACCTTCGGTTCTGTTTTCTTTGGTAACAGCAAAGGGACTTTGAACAACGACATGTCTATTAACAACCCATCTGACGGCGTTAATATCGCTCTACACAATATTGATGGTTCCACTATCAAACAGGTTCAAATTAACAACCCTGGCGATGTGTATACTAAAGCCCTGGATGCAACGACAAAATCTGCTGTTTATGATTTTAAAGCGTCTTACGTTCGTGCCGTCGCAGACCAAACAGCAACTGCTGGTTATGTAAAAACTAACACTGCATACACCATTACTTATCAGTAAGTATTCACCAGTTAAATTGATTGAATGAATATACAGGGAATAATAATTTCTATTTTATATTATTCCCTGTTTTAATTAACTCTATCAGGGATGATTTATGTTTTTTAACACCAAACATACAACAGCTTTATGCTTCGTAACCTGTATGGCTTTTAGTTCATCGTCTATTGCGGACATTGTCATTTCGGGTACTCGCGTAATATATAAAAGCGATCAAAAAAGTGTCAACGTACGTCTGGAAAATAAAGGGAATAACCCGTTGCTTGTCCAGAGTTGGTTAGATACTGGCGATGACAACGCTGAGCCTGGCAGTATTACAGTCCCTTTTACTGCTACGCCGCCAGTATCGCGTATTGATGCCAAACGTGGGCAAACAATCAAATTAATGTACACAGCCAGCACCTCACTGCCTAAAGACAGAGAGAGCGTGTTCTGGTTTAACGTACTGGAAGTTCCACCAAAACCAGATGCAGAAAAGGTCGCGAATCAAAGCCTGCTGCAACTGGCATTTCGCACACGTATAAAACTTTTCTATCGCCCGGATGGATTGAAGGGAAATCCCTCTGAAGCCCCGTTAGCCCTGAAGTGGTTCTGGTCAGGTTCAGAAGGTAAGGCGTCATTACGAGTGACCAATCCAACCCCTTACTACGTCTCTTTTAGCAGTGGTGATTTAGAAGCTAGCGGTAAACGCTATCCGATTGATGTGAAAATGATTGCACCATTTAGTGATGAGGTCATGAAAGTCAATGGCCTTAATGGCAAAGCGAATTCTGCAAAAGTGCATTTTTACGCCATTAATGACTTTGGTGGCGCAATTGAAGGTAATGCCAGGCTGTAATCAGGCAAGGATATAATTCCGCAGGAAGCATAGCGTGACTATAGAATATACTAAAAATTATCATCATCTGACCCGTATCGCCACGTTTTGCGCGCTGCTGTATTGCAATACTGCTTTCAGTGCTGAACTCGTTGAATATGACCATACCTTCCTGATGGGGCAGAATGCATCTAATATTGATCTCAGCCGGTACAGTGAAGGTAACCCCGCTATACCGGGTGTTTACGACGTCAGTGTTTATGTAAACGACCAACCAATCATTAACCAAAGTATTACATTTGTCGCAATTGAAGGAAAAAAGAACGCCCAGGCTTGTATCACATTAAAGAATTTATTGCAGTTTCATATTAATTCTCCCGATATAAATAACGAAAAAGCCGTTCTGCTTGCCAGGGATGAAACGCTCGGCAATTGCCTCAATTTGACGGAAATTATCCCTCAGGCTTCTGTTCGTTATGACGTTAACGATCAACGTCTGGATATAGACGTTCCTCAAGCCTGGGTAATGAAAAATTACCAAAACTATGTTGATCCATCGTTATGGGAAAACGGCATTAATGCGGCCATGTTGTCATACAACCTCAACGGATATCATAGTGAAACCCCTGGTCGAAAAAATGAAAGCATTTATGCTGCATTTAACGGTGGGATGAATTTAGGTGCATGGCGACTGCGTGCCTCGGGCAACTACAACTGGATGACCGATTCTGGCAGTAATTATGATTTTAAGAATCGGTATGTTCAGCGTGATATCGCCTCGCTGCGTTCTCAACTCATTCTTGGTGAGTCTTATACGACGGGCGAAACCTTTGATTCCGTCAGTATCCGAGGCATTCGTTTATACAGTGACAGCCGCATGTTGCCTCCGACTTTAGCCAGCTTTGCGCCTATCATTCATGGCGTTGCCAATACCAACGCCAAAGTCACTATTACGCAAGGTGGCTATAAGATTTATGAAACGACGGTGCCGCCAGGCGCTTTCGTCATTGATGATCTGAGTCCGTCAGGGTACGGCAGCGATCTTATTGTTACCATCGAAGAATCCGATGGCTCAAAGCGGACATTCTCGCAACCTTTCTCATCCGTTGTTCAAATGTTACGCCCTGGCGTTGGACGTTGGGATATTAGCGGCGGTCAGGTCTTAAAAGATGATATTCAGGATGAGCCTAATTTATTTCAAGCAAGCTACTACTACGGCCTGAATAACTATCTGACGGGTTATACCGGTATTCAGATAACCGATAATAACTATACCGCTGGTTTGTTAGGTCTTGGTCTGAATACTTCAGTTGGTGCATTTTCTTTCGATGTGACTCATTCCAATGTTCGTATCCCGGATGATAAAACATACCAGGGGCAAAGTTATCGTGTTTCCTGGAACAAGTTATTCGAAGAAACAAGTACTTCACTGAATATCGCGGCCTATCGCTATTCGACACAGAATTACCTTGGTCTTAATGATGCACTAACTCTAATTGATGAAGTGAAACATCCCGAACAAGATCTTGAACCGAAATCCATGCGTAATTACTCACGCATGAAAAATCAGGTTACGGTCAGTATTAACCAACCGTTGAAATTTGAGAAAAAAGATTACGGTTCATTTTATCTTTCCGGAAGTTGGTCCGATTACTGGGCTTCCGGACAAAATCGTAGCAATTACTCTATTGGCTACAGTAACAGTACATCCTGGGGCAGCTACAGTGTCAGTGCCCAGCGTTCATGGAATGAAGACGGCGACACTGACGATAGCGTTTATCTTAGTTTCACCATTCCAATTGAAAAATTACTTGGCACTGAACAACGTACTTCAGGTTTCCAGAGTATTGATACTCAAATAAGCAGTGACTTTAAGGGTAATAACCAACTCAACGTTAGCAGCAGTGGCTATAGCGATAACGCTCGCGTCAGTTATAGCGTGAATACTGGCTATACGATGAATAAAGCCAGCAAAGATTTGAGTTATGTTGGGGGTTATGCCAGCTATGAGTCACCATGGGGAACGCTGGCAGGTTCAATTTCTGCAAATAGCGATAACAGCCGTCAAGTTTCTCTCAGCACCGACGGTGGTTTTGTATTGCATAGCGGTGGACTGACTTTCAGTAATGATAGTTTTAGCGACTCCGATACACTGGCGGTAGTTCAGGCTCCAGGTGCTCAAGGAGCGCGAATAAATTATGGCAACAGTACTATCGATCGATGGGGTTATGGTGTCACCAGCGCTCTTTCTCCTTATCATGAAAACCGTATCGCGCTGGATATCAACGATCTTGAGAACGATGTTGAATTAAAAAGTACCAGTGCAGTAGCTGTACCGCGTCAGGGTTCAGTCGTCTTTGCTGATTTTGAAACCGTGCAAGGGCAATCAGCCATTATGAACATCACACGAAGTGATGGTAAAAATATTCCATTTGCTGCAGATATTTATGATGAGCAAGGCAATGTCATTGGTAATGTTGGACAGGGTGGACAAGCATTTGTTCGTGGTATTGAGCAGCAGGGAAATATCAGCATTAAATGGCTCGAACAAAGTAAACCCGTAAGTTGTCTTGCGCATTATCAACAAAGCCCAGAAGCAGAAAAAATAGCACAATCTATTATTCTGAATGGAATTCGGTGTCAGATTCAGTAACTACAAGGGACGTCAAATGATAAAAACAACGCCACATAAAATAGTGATACTGATGGGAATATTATTATCACCCTCAGTATTTGCAACGGATATTAATGTAGAGTTTACAGCCACTGTCAAAGCGACAACCTGTAACATCACACTTACTGGTAATAACGTCACGAATGATGGCAATAATAACTACACATTGAGAATCCCTAAGATGGGTCTGGATAAGATCGCGAATAAAACGACAGAATCTCAGGCTGATTTTAAACTGGTTGCCAGTGGGTGCAGCAGTGGCATCAGTTGGATTGATACCACTCTGACCGGAAATGCATCATCAAGCTCACCTAAGCTTATTATACCGCAGTCTGGTGATTCATCTTCGACGACAAGTAATATCGGTATGGGTTTCAAAAAACGGACTACTGATGATGCCACTTTCCTTAAACCTAACAGTGCGGAAAAGATACGCTGGAGCACAGACGAGATGCAGCCCGATAAGGGTCTTGAAATGACCGTTGCGCTACGTGAAACAGATGCAGGGCAAGGCGTACCGGGGAATTTTCGTGCACTGGCGACGTTTAATTTCATCTATCAATAAGAAGGATAATTATGATGACATTTAAAAATTTACGTTATGGATTATCCAGCAGTGTCGTTTTGGCTGCCTCATTGTTCAGCGTACTCTCTTATGCGGCAACAGACAGTATTGGACTGACCGTTATTACTACTGTAGAAATGGGTACTTGTACCGCTACATTAGTAAATGACTCTGATCAGGACATTTCTGTTGTTGATTTTGGTGATGTATATATTTCTGAAATCAATGCCAAGACCAAAGTAAAAACATTCAAACTCAAATTCAAAGACTGTGCGGGTATCCCCAATAAAAAAGCGCAAATAAAATTAACCAAGCGAGCCACATGCGAGGGAACTGCTAATGACGGTGCGGGGTTTGCAAATGGTTCCACAGCCGCAGATAAAGCAAGTGCTGTCGCCGTTGAAGTCTGGAGCACTGTAACTCCGGCAACAGGGAGTGCAACACAATTTAGCTGTGTAACACCAGCATCACAAGAGGTAACAATCTCCACTGCAGCCAATGCGGTCGTTTATTATCCGATGAGTGCACGCCTGGTCGTGGAAAAAAATAAAACCGTAAACAATGTCACTGCGGGTAAGTTTTCTGCACCAGCCACATTTACAGTAACCTATAACTAACAGACTTACAGATTCAGGAACTATATATGCATCCCACTCAACGTAAGCTGATGAAGAGAATAATTCTGTTTCTGTCATTACTGTTTTGCATCGCCTGTCCAGCCATTGCTGGACAGGATATTGACCTTGTTGCCAATGTAAAAAACAGCACCTGCAAAAGCGGAATCAGTAACCAGGGTAATATTGATCTTGGCGTCGTTGGGGTGGGATATTTTTCAGGTAATGTTACTCCTGAAAGTTATCAACCAGGTGGAAAAGAGTTCACTATCACTGTATCCGACTGTGCATTACAGGGAACTGGCGATGTGCTAAATCAGTTACATATTGATTTTAGAGCCCTTAGCGGTGTCATGGCTGCTGGCTCTAGGCAAATATTTGCTAATGAAATTTCGTCAGGAGCAAGTAATGTAGGAGTAGTTATATTTTCTACTCAGGATTCGGCGAATACATTCAATGTTCTTAATGCTTCAGGCGGATCTCGTTCCGTTTATCCAGTAATGTCGGATGACATGAATGGTTCATCCTGGAAATTTAGCACCCGAATGCAAAAAATCGATCCTGCATTGAGTGTTACATCTGGTCAACTTATGAGCCATGTGTTAGTGGATATTTACTACGAATAACAAACAAAAACAGCGCAAACCATAACAATAAAGAAATATTGGAGTAAAAATGAAGACTATCTTCAGGTACATTCTTTTTTTAGCACTGTATTCTTGTTGTAATACAGTCAGTGCATATACAAGTTTTATTGTGGGAAATAATGCAGGAGTTGATAACTATCGAGGCCCCTCCACTGCCGCACAGATGACCTTTAATTACACATCAACAGCAAGCAACTTGGTTTTTTATAAACCCACGCAGCTCGGCCCGACTGGGGTAAAAATGTACTGGTCATACCTGGATACAGGTACCGGTGGTGGTATTCTTTACTGCAATACATCTGGCAGAGCGAATCCTGGTCCAATAACTATTGAAAATGCCATGGTCTATTCAGGTAAAGATTATGGCGGACATAAACTATTTAATACATCTGTTCCTGGTCTGTATTACACCATGTTAATATCAAGGGTCTGGTCTGCATACGATACAATAACTGACATTCAATCGCCAGGAATCTATATCGGAGATCCTTCCAACCAAGAATTTTTCTTTTCCGTCACAGACAGCGATCTACAAACTAAGGGTTGCAACAAAGCAGACGACTACGATAAGTTTTGGGCTATTGGTGGTATAGTACACAACATAACTGTTGAATTTTATACAGATACTAATTTCGATCCTACACTTAATCAGCAAGTCCAGTTATCCAGTTCATCAAATTACCTTTATTCGTTTAAGGCCTACAGTCCTGGTACAAAAGTTGTAGATCACAGCAACCACATTTATGTCAATTTCACACTGAATAATGTCAAATTAACCTTACCAACATGTTTTACCTCCATACTTACCGGGCCATCAGTCAATGGTTCAACGGTTAGAATGGGAGAATATAGCTCTGGGACAATTAAAAATGGCGCTTCACCTGTTCCCTTTGATATCTCGCTTCAGAATTGTATTCGTGTGCGTAATATTGAAACAAAACTCGTCACTGGAAAAGTAGGTACTCAAAACACACAACTGCTTGGTAATACGCTTACTGGAAGCACTGCCGCCAAAGGCGTTGGCGTACTCATTGAAGGTTTAGCAACCAGTAAAAATCCGCTAATGACATTAAAACCTAATGATACGAATTCTGTTTATATAGATTATGAAACCGAAGATGACACCTCCGATGGGGTTTACCCTAATCAAGGTAACGGCACATCACAGCCTCTTCATTTCCAGGCAACATTAAAGCAAGACGGGAATATTGCTATCGAACCCGGCGAATTTAAAGCCACCAGTACTTTCCAGGTAACCTATCCCTGATAACGTAGCAGCACTGTCACCTTCTGGCAGTGCTGCTACGGATAAATCATTGCCCCCACCAATGTGACTGATAAAATGCCAGACAGCACAACATCAATTTATCAGGATACGTTATGAAACCGACCACCATCTCCTTACTGCAGAAGTACAAACAGGAAAAAAAACGTTTCGCGACCATCACCGCTTATGACTATAGCTTCGCCAAACTCTTTGCTGATGAAGGGCTTAACGTCATGCTGGTGGGCGATTCGCTGGGCATGACGGTTCAGGGGCACGACTCCACCCTGCCAGTTACCGTTGCCGATATCGCCTACCACACTGCCGCCGTACGTCGCGGCGCACCAAACTGCCTGCTGCTGGCTGACCTGCCGTTTATGGCGTATGCCACGCCGGAACAAGCCTTCGAAAACGCCGCAACGGTTATGCGTGCCGGTGCTAACATGGTCAAAATTGAAGGCGGTGAGTGGCTGGTAGAAACCGTACAAATGCTGACCGAACGTGCCGTTCCTGTATGTGGTCACTTAGGTTTAACACCACAGTCAGTGAATATTTTCGGTGGCTACAAAGTTCAGGGGCGCGGCGATGAAGCGGGCGATCAACTGCTCAGCGATGCATTAGCCTTAGAAGCTGCTGGGGCACAGCTGCTGGTGCTGGAATGCGTGCCGGTTGAACTGGCAAAACGTATTACCGAAGCACTGGCGATCCCGGTTATTGGCATTGGCGCAGGCAACGTCACTGACGGGCAGATCCTCGTGATGCACGACGCCTTTGGTATTACCGGCGGTCACATTCCTAAATTCGCTAAAAATTTCCTCGCCGAAACGGGCGACATCCGCGCGGCTGTGCGGCAGTATATGGCTGAAGTGGAGTCCGGCGTTTATCCGGGCGAAGAACACAGTTTCCATTAAGGAGTCACGTTGTGTTAATTATCGAAACCCTGCCGCTGCTGCGTCAGCAAATTCGCCGCCTGCGTATGGAAGGCAAGCGCGTGGCGCTGGTGCCTACCATGGGTAACCTGCACGATGGCCATATGAAGCTGGTCGACGAAGCCAAAGCCCGCGCCGATGTGGTCGTCGTCAGTATTTTCGTTAACCCGATGCAGTTCGACCGCCCGGAAGATCTGGCTCGTTATCCACGGACCTTGCAGGAGGACTGCGAGAAGCTAAACAAACGTAAAGTGGATTTAGTTTTCGCCCCTTCGGTAAAAGAGATCTACCCGAACGGTACTGAAACCCACACTTACGTTGACGTTCCTGGCCTTTCGACCATGCTGGAAGGTGCCAGCCGTCCGGGACATTTTCGCGGCGTTTCGACTATTGTCAGCAAGCTGTTCAACCTGGTCCAGCCGGACATCGCCTGCTTCGGTGAAAAAGATTTTCAGCAACTGGCGCTGATCCGCAAAATGGTTGCCGATATGGGCTTCGATATTGAGATTGTCGGTGTGCCAATTATGCGCGCCAAAGACGGTCTGGCGCTAAGTTCCCGTAACGGTTATCTGACGGCGGAACAACGCAAAATTGCGCCTGGTCTGTACAAAGTTTTAAGTTCGATTGCTGACAAATTGCAGGCTGGGGAACGGGATCTCGATGAAATTATTACCATTGCGGGGCAAGAACTGAATGAAAAAGGCTTCCGCGCCGATGATATTCAGATTCGCGATGCCGACACATTGCTGGAAGTTTCTGAAACCAGCAAACGGGCAGTAATTCTGGTAGCCGCCTGGCTTGGCGATGCTCGCCTGATCGACAACAAAATGGTCGAGCTGGCGTAATACTTAACTGGCGCTACGGCTGATGGCGCCAGTTATTAATTTACCCCACGTCATCTGTCATAACACAGGTAACTTAAATAAGGTTAATTACCTTATCAATCTCAGCAAGAGGTAAATTTGCCATCTCTGCAACGTCTTCCCGAGACATTCCTTTACTCAGAAGACGCTGGGCGAATTCCTGACTTACTTCCTGTCTTCCCTGCTGAATCCCCTTCTCAATCCCTTTCTCTTCAAACCACTGCGCCAGCGTCATCATAGACTCCCCTCCCGTTTCCCTGTCTCTCAACACACCGTAAAACAAATCCGCTTGTTCAGTATGACCGCGTTGCAGCATATAGTTTTGCATGGCAACTAACTGACTTCCGCTAGTGTACCCTTCGTCGATCAGCGTGACCAGTTGCTCAAGCAATAACATTAAGTCGCGCTGGCGAATATGTTTTTGCAGTAGTTCGAGAATCGCAATCCGCCGATGTTGCATGATTTCGTCATCCGGTGTGATGGTGATATCCACCAGCGGGAAAGGACTGTTATAGACGCGTCGCGCCAGCTCCGGCGAGTAAAACATATCAAACCAGCACATTGATAGCGGATAAGGTGTGGCCTCGCCCTGATAAAACAGTATCGGCACCACCAGCGGCAGCTTATCGTGGTCAGCCTCCAGATGCCGGTGCATGGCGGCTATAGAATAACGCATCATGCGAAAGGCCATTTTCTTATCCGGCTTGCTTTGGTGTTCAATCACAACATGCAGATAACCGGGATTGCCCTGCATTTGCACGGAATAGAGCACGTCCGTGCTGTGTCCTTTCAGGCTCTCTTCAATGAAACTCCCCGACTCTAAATGAAGCGTGTTGAGGTCACAAAGTTCGCGTAATTCCACTGGCAAATGTATCTCCAGAAAGTCGCGAGCCGTCTCCGCATGCATTAAAAATTGTTTAAATACCGCGTCATGCGGTGTGGTACTCGGTGCATCCATCTTCCCTGTCTTCCGTGTGGCTTTGCGTGAAGGCAGTATCCAGTCAAGGCGCGCTATCGTCAGCCACCTCTTTATTGTTTACCGAGCAGCGTTCAGAGAAATATCAATTCGTTACAGGCGATACATGGCACGCTTCGGCGCGGTACGCAAACTGCTGACGCAAATGCCGTCAGATGAGTAGACACTAAACAAAAATCGGGCAATACTGCGTGAGAATTTCCTCAAAGCAGGCATCGCCTGCTTCGTTAACGACAGGGTAGAAAGGTAGAAGTTATGATTCGCACGATGCTGCAGGGCAAACTCCACCGCGTGAAAGTGACTCATGCGGACCTGCACTATGAAGGTTCTTGCGCCATTGACCAGGATTTTCTTGACGCAGCCGGTATTCTCGAAAACGAAGCCATTGATATCTGGAATGTCACCAACGGCAAGCGTTTCTCCACTTATGCCATCGCGGCAGAACGCGGTTCGAGAATTATTTCTGTTAACGGTGCGGCGGCCCACTGCGCCAGTGTCGGCGATATTGTCATCATCGCCAGCTTCGTTACCATGCCAGATGAAGAAGCTCGCACCTGGCGACCCAACGTCGCCTATTTTGAAGGCGACAATGAAATGAAACGTACCGCGAAAGCGATTCCGGTACAGGTTGCTTGATTGTTATCCCTGCGGCTGGTTACTCACCAGCCGCGACATCGTCTCCAGCGAATCCGTTCTTAAGATATAAAGTCGTTTTAGTAACAACGGATTATCCCCCGGTTTTACTTTGCCTTTCATGGTTGTCACCGCCAGGTGAAATCCGGCATCGTTTGCTGCCTTCACGGCGTTGTCATTAAATCCGCCAAACGGATACGAAAGATACCAGACATGCGGATTAAATTGCGCCAGAGCGCGGCGTGAACGTGCAAAATCAAACAGAATATTGTGCTCACTACGGCTCAGTAATATGGGTCGGCGATAACCATCTACCCGATGCAAAAAATGGGTATGTGACTGGAAATCAAATACATCGCGAATTTCGTTAAGCTCAGAAACGCTCATAAATTGCAGCGATTTTGGGTTCCACTTCTGCGGGTGACGTTTGATGCGTGAGGTAACAATAAACGCCGTCGCCTTCATGCCATATTGTTTCAACACAGGATACGCATAGCGGCTCACCGACTTGAGGCCATCATCAAAGGTAATCACCACCGCTCGCGCAGGGAGATTGATCTTATTCTTCACGTAGCCTTCCAGCTGCACCATGCTCAGTGTCGCGTATCCCCTGTCACGCAGCCAGGCCATCTGGTTATTGAAAGCGCGTACCGATGTGGTCGTCGAAGTATGGCGAAAACGGGTGTTTTCTTCGTCGCGCAGAATATGGTGATAGGTTAGCACCGACAGGCCATTATCGGGTTGGGCATCCAGTGCGCTGATATAGGCCAGTCGATCGCCAATACGGATCTGATACCAGGTTTGATTTAACCTGTCTTTCAGTTTATGCAAAATCGGGTAGCGCAAATTGTCCGCCAGTACCCCAAATGGCGCACTTCCCGCACTCGGCGCGTTATAGACCGGCGTATCTTTCCAGGTAACTAAGTTCTGATTACTCAGCGGCTTGTTGAGGTCGCCCAAACCGTCTTCAACTTTTTGTCGCCCCTGAACCGGCTCGAGATGACCTTTATCGATAAAACCTTTGCCAAAGCCAAAATTAAATGCGTAATAACTTGCGGCAGTGGGCTCCACGGCAATGATTTGTCCGGCCCGAATATTCCCCACGGTCACCATCTTGTCACCAATTTGCGCCCAGACCGCAGCATTTTCGATGGTTTGCATATAACGGGCAGGTAACGCGGCACTGACACTTGCGGTAAACAGCATCAGCAGGAGAATAACAGCTTGTTTGTACATGAAAAAATAACCGAGGGTGAAACAACGCTTTTATTGTAGCAAAAGCGCCATCAGAATCGCGGGTTAATACTCATACAAATTATGTTTGAGGACGAAAGGCGGATTTTTTTGTTGTTGGTGCCAAAGACTACTCACCTCCGGCGCACCCAGTTCGACAATACGCTCGCGAAACTCTGAACTGGTCATGGTTTCACGGCAAGCCATCATCTGTTCAATTAACGGTAACGTGACACCAGAAATCACTTCGCAACGGGAGTGTTTGTGGCTTAATAATGAAGCCACGCGATACGGTGGCGCTCCGGCTATATCGGTTAAGAAGATGACACCCTCACCAGAGTCCGCTTCATGCAGAGCATCGCACATCATGCGGCTGAGCATATTAGAGCTTAATCCGCGCCAGAAATTCACGGCCCGGCACTGAAGAAGTGCCCCATGTTTTTTCTCCAGCGCATCCAGTATCTCTTGCGCCCGGTCATCGTGACAGGTAATTACCCAACCTAACATCGCCTTCCTCCTTAGCCGAAAATCAGTCTACCCTGACCATTGTTGATAAAGGGTGATAGCCGTCAAAACTCCTCTCCCCCAAATCCAGAGGAGAGGAAATAGCCTTAGCTACGCAAACCACGTCCACGTTGGATCAGCGACCAACAGATCAAATAAAACGCCACAATAAAGACCACCAGTACGCCAAAGGTAGTGACCAGCGGAACATCATTGATACCGAGGAAGCCGTAGCGGAAACCACTGATCATATAAACGATTGGGTTCAGGTGCGACAGCCCTTGCCAGAACGGCGGCAACAAAGTCAGTGAGTAAAAGACCCCGCCCAAATACGTGAGTGGCGTTAACACAAAGGTTGGCACCAGGCTGATGTCATCGAACGTTTTGGCAAACACACCGTTCAGCAAACCCGCAAGGGAGAACAACACCGCCGTGAGCACCAGCGTTAAGGCAACGAATACCCACGAATGCACCTGAAATGGCACAAAAAACAGTGAAATTGCCGTCACCAGAATGCCAACAAACAGACCACGCGCCACGCCACCGCCGACATATCCGGCAATAATGACGTGAGTCGGAACCGGCGCTACCAGCAGCTCTTCAATATTACGCTGGAACTTGGCACCAAAAAATGATGACGCAACGTTGGCGTAGGCATTGGTGATCACCGACATCATGATCAGCCCCGGTACGATGAACTGCATATAGCTGAAGCCATGCATATCGCCAATACGCGAACCAATCAGGTTACCGAAGATAATAAAGTAAAGGGTCATGGTGATGACTGGCGGCACCAGCGTCTGCACCCAGATACGCATAAAGCGATGGATCTCTTTCGCCCAGATGCTTTTTAGCGCCACCCAGTAAAGATGCATCATGCGCGATCTCCTTGTTTTTCATTAACCAGTGAAACAAACAGCTCTTCCAGACGGTTAGCTTTGTTACGCATACTTAATACCTGAATGCCCTGCTCACTTAACTGCGTAAATACGCTGTTGATCCCCTGCTCACGCAGCACTTCAACTTCCAGCGTCGCGGTATCGACCAGTCGATACTGATAGCCATCGAGCTTCGGTAACGGGCTTTTCGGTGCGAGATCGAGAATAAAGGTTTCCGATTTCAGCTTCGCCAGCAGCGCCTTCATCGAGGTATTTTCCACCAGCTCACCGTGTTGAATAATGCCGATATTGCGGCACAGCATTTCTGCTTCTTCCAGGTAGTGTGTGGTGAGAATGATGGTGGTGCCTTTGTCGTTTAAATCCTTCAAAAAGCCCCACATTGAGCGGCGAAGTTCAATATCCACGCCTGCGGTCGGTTCGTCGAGAATCAGTAGTTTAGGTTCATGCATTAACGCACGGGCAATCATTAAACGGCGCTTCATCCCGCCAGATAACATACGCGCACGTTCGTTGCGTTTTCCCCATAGATCGAGTTGTTTAAGATACTTTTCGCTGCGGATGTACGCTTCTTTGCGCTCCACGCCGTAGTACCCTGCCTGATTCACCACAATTTGCTGCACGGTTTCAAACGGGTTGAAGTTAAATTCCTGCGGCACCAGTCCCAACTGACGTTTAGCGTTCACGACATCCTTCTCGAGATCGTAACCAAATACGCTGACCCGCCCGGAGGTTTTATTTACCAGAGAGCTGATAATACCGATAGTGGTCGATTTCCCGGCCCCGTTCGGCCCGAGAAGCGCATAAAAATCACCCGCTTCGACCTGCAAATCTATCCCACGAAGCGCCTGAACGCCGCCTGGATAGGTTTTTTTAAGCTGTTGAAGTTCCAGTGCAATGGTCATAAATTTTTACTTACCTTACGTTCTTACACTTTATCTGTGGTTTAAATCGTCCCGGAGTTGCCCTATATTAGCCAAACGTAATTATTTGGTTACAGGTCGTTAACCTCCATGAAAGACATAGATACACTCATCAGCAACAATGCACTATGGTCAAAAATGCTGGTGGAAGAGGATCCCGGGTTTTTTGAGAAACTGGCACAAGCGCAAAAACCGCGCTTTCTATGGATTGGATGTTCCGACAGTCGCGTTCCTGCAGAACGTTTAACCGGTCTTGAGCCGGGCGAACTCTTTGTTCACCGTAATGTTGCTAACCTGGTCATTCACACTGACCTGAACTGCCTTTCCGTGGTTCAGTATGCAGTGGATGTACTCGAAGTTGAACACATTATTATCTGTGGCCACTACGGTTGCGGCGGCGTACAAGCCGCAGTTGAAAACCCGGAACTGGGGCTTATCAACAACTGGCTGCTGCATATCCGCGATATCTGGTTCAAACATAGCTCATTGCTCGGCGAAATGCCGCAAGAGCGCCGTCTGGATACCTTGTGTGAACTGAACGTCATGGAACAGGTGTATAACCTGGGCCACTCCACCATTATGCAATCAGCGTGGAAACGCGGGCAGAAAGTTACCATTCACGGCTGGGCCTACGGCATTCACGACGGCTTGCTGCGTGATCTGGATGTTACCGCCACCAACCGCGAAACCCTTGAGCAACGTTACCGTCACGGGATTTCCAACCTCAAGCTGAAACACGCCAACCACAAATAAAAATGCCATGCCGGATGCAACACATCCGGCAACTTCACACTTACTCGTCCAGCAGAATCACTTTGCCGATATACGGCAGATGACGGTAACGCTGTGCGTAATCAATGCCGTAACCCACCACAAACTCATCCGGGATCGAGAAACCGATAAATTCTACCGGGACGTTCACTTCACGACGGGACGGTTTATCCAGCAGCGTACAAATCGCCAGCGACTTCGGTTCGCGCAGGCTTAAGATCTCACGCACTTTCGACAGTGTATTCCCCGAGTCGATGATATCTTCAACAATCAGCACGTCCTTGCCACGGATATCTTCATCCAGATCTTTGAGGATTTTCACATCACGGGTGGTGGACATGCCGCTACCGTAGCTGGAGGCGGTCATAAAGTCGACTTCATGAGATACCTGAACTTCACGGCACAGGTCCGCCATAAACATAAATGAGCCACGCAGCAGACCCACCAGCACCATATCGCTGCCGCTGTCTTTGTAACGCTCAGTAATCTGACGACCCAGTTCGGCGATACGCGCTTTAATCTCCGCTTCGGGGATCATTACTTCTACAATATGTTTCATGATTCACATAACCCACTGATTTTTGTCAGTTAAAAACAAATTCACACGTAGCAATTTATCAAAAGTGATACACCGAATGATATACGGATCGATACACAGCGCCACAATCTCAAAAAAGCACCAGCACAATTAGAAGGCCGCGAGTATACAACATCAGAAACAGGAGAGGGCAAAGCACGTAATAATTTTCGTTTTTCACAAACGCAAAAATTTGGCGAGGCTGGCGGTCCCGGCAACATGAAGCTACAGAGATTTTGATCCCCTGCATGGTGATGATGCCCATACAGGGCTATTTCATTTCAACGGAACCGGTATGACGAACATGATCGCACCTTCTCCCGAAAACGGTGCGACCTCCATAGAGGAAATGCCTATTCAGATCCCCGGTGATTTTCACCATTCAGAATCTGGCGGGTGAGTTTTCCAGCTTCCCCCATTGGGGGATTGTGAAAGAATCAATGGGTTACGCCTTGCCAGCAAAAAAACTCGTCAACTGTAACGGAAATCGTTATGGCTGCTGGTGGGCCAAATCATCATTACGGTGATACAGCCATGTAGACGTTCCGGTCTCCTCAAATTGAGGTTTCCGAAAATATCAGCGGGTTAGCGATTAAGCTGGCGAGTAATTAAACTGCGAAAATTTCGTAGTTTGTGACTATCTGAAAGATAGTCGGTTGATCCGGCCTCAGCCGTTGGCTGTTCCCGAAAATATCAACGGGTTAGGCCAGAATGTAAATTTACATTCTGGCAGCCACCAGCTACCCTCCTCAAAATTGAGGAGCCTTTTTATCAACTGGTTACCGCCGTAACCGCTCCGGCTTCTTCCACTGGTAAGTCTTTTTCTCGCTCTCCCGGTACATCTGCACGCGGCGACGGTAGGCCAACAACTCGAGTACCCTGGTGCGTATGTCGCGCATATCCACTCCGTTAAGCTCAATACCGTTACGGCGCATCACCTCAGCCACTACACGCGCGTAATTTTCGGCTACCACGCTGTCCGGCTGCATGGCCTCCTGTTTGCCTGCTGCCTGGCTGATTCCGGTAACGCGGCGGATTATTTTTAGTAGTTCGGTTTCGCTCATTCTCGTCATACCCCATCAAACGCCGCAAGCCGCTCTTTGTGGCTGTCACTCATATCAAATGCAAATTCCTCATGCTCTGCCTGGAATGTGCCAAACGCCATCAGCGCCGCAACGCTCGGATCTATCTTGTTGGATGATTTTTTCTTGTTCGGCTTGATATTGGCGTTCGCGTCACTCTGCATCACAACATTACTCATTGACCAGGCCAGCACCGGATCACCACGATGCACAATCACCTTCCGGTTAACAAAAACTTCGAACGATTTCGCCGCCGGACTGAAACGAAGGTATGTTTGCGGGAATGGCTCCACCTCAAATCCTGCGCCCTGTAGCTGCGTCCTCAGGTGCGTGGCGTTCCATGTATCGAAGCCCACCAGCCTGATATTGAAATTCTCTGCATCCGCCATGATGTCATCACGGATACGGTCATAATCAATGCAGTCACCCGGTGTTGTGCGTATCCAGCCCGCCTTTACCCACTGGCGATAGATGGCGCGGTTTTTATTGGCGGGGTTCTGTAGCTGAAATTCCGGCAGATAGTGACGGGAAACCAGCATAATCTTTTTACCGACCGGAAAGGCATAGCACACGCTGGAAATATCGCTGGTTGATGATAAGTCCAGCCCCGCGTAGCACTCCTGCCCGTATAAATCCGCCTCCGCGAACGTTCCGGCGCACTCCGCCCATGCACCGTTACCCATCCACGGCGTAGCCCCCTGACACCAGATATTGAATCGCTTGGTGAGCATTTCCACCCACTGCGACGGAATACCCCGCGCTTTCTGGATGGTTGAGGCCAGTTTTTCACGATCGACGGAAACATCGATATTGGGATTCGCCTTTATCCACATCGCCGGATCGTCAACCTCGCTTTCATCATCCAGCTCGTAAATCAGCACGAACATGGATTCGTTCACCTCTTCACCATCCAGTATCTGGCAGCAATAGTCGTAGTGTTGTTTACAGGCTGAAACAACGTTGCTCCCCGATGTGGTGATGGCAAATAATAATCCCTCCGGACGCGCCCCCATTCCCAGTTCAAGCGCGGAATAAACCCCGTTGTCAGGGTGCAGGTGATATTCATCCACAATGGCAAGACTCGGGTTTGTACCTTCAATGGTTGCCGCTTTTGCTGCCAGTGGCTTTAACAGGCTGTTGGTTTTCGGGTGTATCACCTTGTGTGCCTGAATATTTACCCGTTTTCGTAACGGTCGGGATAAAAGGCACATCTGACGCGCATCATCAAACACGATCCGCGCCTGATCACGACTCACGGCGGCGGTGTAAATATCCTGCTGCCCGTTTTCCATAACCAGAAACCAGTTAGCCAGGATAGCGGCGACCGTGGATTTGGCATTTTTTCGCGGTACTTCAATGAATGCGCTGGTGTATTTGCGCCGTCCGGTGGCCTTAACCTTAAAGCCCAGGATGCACGCAAAGGCGAACTGCTGCCACGACTCCAGCTCAATGGGGCTACCGCGCATTGCGCCTTTTACGTGCGGGCACACCCTGGAAAAGGCAATAAACCGCTCCACGACCTCCGGATCGAACGTGTAAAGGGGGTTTTCAAGGTCAGAAAAATACCGTTTAACGGCCTGTTTCAGTCGTTTACAGGCCGTAATTTTGCCGTTTTTTACGCCTTCTGCGTACTCATGCCAGGCGGTCAAGCTCGTCCTCTTCCTCTGTTTCCGGTGGATTTCTGCGGCGGCTTACCGGGTCAAAACCCAGCAAAGAAGCCATTTTGATCATTATTCTTTCTGCGTCAGCCTTTGCGCTCAGGGCGGGGTTTCTGCTCTCGCTGCCCTGACTGTTAACAATGCTGAAGCCGCGCGTCGCAAGGTCTTCGACGGCTTTGCGGTATAGGGAGTAGTTAACACAATACAGTTCCAGATTGCTCCAGTCGGCGGGGGTAAGGTCTTCCCGCCCGGAAAGCTGCCGCGATTTTTCCTTCCACTGCCTGACCGCGATTTCATCCAGGTAAGCGGGGGCTTTTGGTGGTCTTGCCATGTTCTTTTTTCGCCCAATTATTTTCAAAAAAATTCCCGTGCACAAAAATTTGAGGAGGCGGTCGGTGTCCGGCAGGGACGGTTTTGTCCTGAAAACCTCCCCCACCCCCTCTGACGGCCTCACCAGCGATTGCGAAAACATTCCATGACCTCGCGGTCACGGTCGGTTAATCGCTTCGCTGTGGTGCGTTCTGTGCGCCCTGTCCTGTTGGCTTTGTGCCCTGTCTCCTGTGCCTTCCATGTGTCACGCTGCCTTATCAGTCCACGTATCAGCCTGTTTTGCTCCTGTTCAGTCATCATCGCCATACATCCAGTCGTTACGATGTGCCGCCCGTTCTTCCTGCTCGCGATACATGCCCGCCTTACGGTTCGCTTTCGTGGCTGGATCTTCCCGTGTCGTCTTACGGTTGTGGCACGTCTGGCACAATGCCTGGTGATTCCACTCAGGCCAGAAGAGAACATCACCGCCGCCATTGATGGGAATGATGTGATCCACCACAAGAGCTGGCGTATAAATACCTTTAGCCAGACAACGCACGCATAACGGGTTTTTGCTCAGATACAGGGCGCGGTATTTGTCCCACTGTCGGGAATACCCACGCGCGCGGCGGTGTCCCCGTCTGGCATCCTCTGCACGCCATGCAGCCCGCCTGTGCTCTTCACACTTGCCGGACTTCACACGCTTATTACAGCCCGGTTCAGTACAACGCCTTAATGGTTGCCACGGCATCAATACACCCCCACATCACGATAAACTGACCAGAGCGCAGAAATAGCCATAGGCAGTTCCGACTGCTCCACAGGTGAAACCGCTTCCCTGTTCTCGTACAGGAAAGCGATGTACATCAGGCAACCAACACGTATTGCCGGGGTAAATTCCAGCCCGTCTTCAAAACGTTTCCCGATGTGCTTCTGGCAGGCTTCCAGCGCCGCATCGGTATACATTTTCAGAAGTTCGCCTTCTCCGGAAAAGTCATCAAGGCGAAGATGTGTCCTGACTTCATCAGGTGTAATTTTTTCTTCACTCATCTTTTTCACCTTTAATTTCCACCGTCTGCTTCCATGCCTGGCTGAATTCGTCGCCACCTTCACGCGGCGGCATCCCCTCACGTTCGCGGGCTTCGTTCGGATTCATGATCCCGTTCTTAATCCCTTTCTCATACGTGGCGTAACGTTCGGTAGGGGTGGCGCGTAATAAATCGGCTGAATCAAACTCAACCAGATAACGGGTACCAGGTACGGGAGAAGCCACCAGCAAAGCGGCCTTGATTTGCTGTTCGAAGTTCGCCAGCCACGGACGCATTGTCATGGTCAGAAACGCGCGGCTTGCCTCACTGAAATTGCTGTAGGTGCTGTTGCTGTATTCCTGCAGAAAAATAGGCGACACGTTGAACATCCGGGCGATGTCTTCAATGGAGAAGCGACGGGAGGCCAGCCATTCCGCATCCTGGTTACTCATTCCCAGTTGCTTGTAATCCATGCCCCCTTCAAGGATTGGCGTTTTTCCGGCATTTTTCGCCCCCTTGTAGCGTTCCAGGGCGTCTAATGCCTGTTTACCTTTCACGCCGTCCAGCCATTCGCCTGACGTGATAATCCCTGCCGCCATCATGCCATCTTTCATAATGCTGGCTCCGTGACGCTGTTGAGCAAGGCCAAGCCCCAGCGCCTCACGGCAAATCGTGACGGGGGAACGCCCCAGAAAGCCATCATCCGAGGCATAGCGGAGATGCAGAACTTCTTCCTGTAAATACGTGCGCACCGTTCCTGTATAGGGTTCGGTGATGGTATAGCGGTATTTGTGTGCGCCAGTGCGTTCCGGTACAACACACCCCGGCGCATAAGGATGAAGTGATTTTGGCTGCCCGTCCCGCCCCCACTCAATAACCGCATAGGCGTTACCGTTCAGCAGGCAGTGACGCATCATTGTGCGTTTAAACTGGTAAGGTGTCTGGCATGAATTAGGCTGCTCATTCAGCAGAATATCGACCGGGTGGCTGTCCAGCCACTCCCGCGCCTCCCTGCCCTTGTCATTACGTACCAGATACAGATAACACGGCATCGTGGCCACCGCCTCAGCGATGACAGAAACCGCGTTCATCACTGCAGGCAATGATTCAGCCGTCCCGGCAGAAACATATTCTCCGGATCCGGTATTCGGTACGCCGGACAGCGCCAGAAAATCATCAATGGACAGGTTACGCAGATCGCTTTTTTTACGACTAAAAGGCCACCACATATCACAACCCCGCCAGTTCAGCCCAGCGATGACGATTATTTCCTGCCGGGCGTAATTCAGGGTGCTGTGCAAACAACGAACGATGGGCAATCTCCACGCCAGATTCGGGATAAGCAGGCATTGACGTTATCGTGATTTCACGAAGTTCTGCGGCGGTAACAGTGCGCAGATACGGTTTTTGCGCGATATTCCACTCTTCGCATAATGCGCGAAAGCCAAAGCTCATTCCTGTAATGTCGCCACGCTCCACCAGCGTAAGCACATCTTTTCCAAGCTGGGTATCAGGCGGTGTCAGTTCAAAACGTAGCCCGGTGTTGTCCTCAGTCAGTACCAGTGTTCCGGATTTGGTGCGCCCCAGCAGTCGGGTATAGTCATGCTCATACAGGCAGCGCACATCATTACCCGCCGCCAGATAGTCAGCAAAAGCCCCCGGCGTGAACTGTTCGCGGAATTCATCCCAGATAATTTCTGAAAGGCTGTTCCAGCGAACGGCATAACCCACCAGTTTTTTATCGCAGGCGGTCAGTTCAGATGTACGGATTTCAAAATCGGTATTTTTCATCGGTGTACTCCATAAAGCTGAAAAAGGAGGCCGAAGCCCCCTTTGCTCATTACTTGCCAGCCTGAATTTCCAGAATCTTGATGGCGTTCGAATCCACCACACCACCGCCCAGATATTTCTGGGTATAGATGTTAATGAATCCAGGTTCGCTGAAATCCGGACGGGTACGCGTACCGGTTTCATGGTCAACGATGAAATAACCGCGCTTAAAGTCACCTACTGCAATCACACCGTCCGGCATAAATTCCAGATATTCAACCGGAAGCCCCAGCAGAGAATCAGGATCACCAGCCTGTAAACGATCGCGCCAGATGTAATCACCAGTGGCATTTTTCAGTTTTTGTGCGGAGGCGGCTGTATTTGAGTTCATCACCCATACAGCTTTTTTGCGGTACTTATTGCGCAGCGTAAATTTCAGGTCAATCAGCATGTCGGCGCTGAGACTGCCAGTAACTTTTTTCGTCTGGAGCGTACCGAAAGGACGGGTTTTGTCGTTATCCGCAGTGCGCGGAAAAGCCAGGAAACCTTTAGCTTTTTTCTCGCCATCACCGGAAACCAGATCCGTTTCTTCGGTATCAACGAAAGTGTCGCCAATTTCAGAAGATAACCAGCCCATAATATCGACTTCGGAAAAATCGATAATTTCCTGAGTGGTTTTCGGGTAAGCGTAGATCGGATACAGGCGGATACTGACTTCATTCAGTTTTGGTGTTGCCGTCTGGTTACGTGCCGCACCTTCTTCGCCGTGTTCAACGACCGCGCCCCCGGCAGAAACCAGTTGCTTAAATTCATTGCTGTGAATGGTTTTAACAGTACAGATTTTACGCATCACCGATTCATCAGAAAGCTGACGCATAATTTCTCTGTTCAGTTCCGGGATAACCGTATAACCACCATCAGCCGGGACACTGCCGGACAGGTTGCGGGTTTCCCCGGTCAGAATGTAAGAGCGCAGTTCGTCTTTGGTAATTTTCTCTTCGACGGAAACACCAGGCTGGTTACGTTCTTCATCCGCAACAGCTTCAAGACGGGAGATTTCTGTGTCGAGGGAATCGGCTTTTGCACGCAGTTCATCAAACTGTTTGCCTTCGTCATCGTTCAGGCTGCGGTTTTCACTGTCGGCTTTTTCCAGCAGGGATCGCATCTGGTTTTTCAGGGCGGTTTTTTGCTGGCGGAGTTCGATTAATTTCTTCATGAAGGTTTTCTCGTATTGGTTAAGATTCAGGACGTGAAACCAACACGGAGGGAGCGCCGCCCGACACTCTCGGCATCTCGCAGATCAACCCGGCATCGCGCAGGGGGTCAGGCGGCATTGTGGCGGCTCACGTCTGAGTGCCACACGCCAACATATACATAAAAATCAGTATGTAAACATCAGCCAGAATCACCGAACAACCTGGAACAACCACGAACAAATAATTTACAAAACCTGAAAAAAAGACCCGGAAAAAATCCAGGCCTTTATCGCTTTATTGTTTCACGGGATCCCGCATTCTGCGTCTTATTTTCCACAGATATTCGATCATCGCTTCCACCTGCTCACGGTTGGTTGCGAAAATTTCCCCGGTCAGTGAGCTGCGCAGAAAATCATGATGATCCACAAAAAATAACGCATCGGAAGAAAGCAGCCGGCGATATTTTTTTACTGTCGTGGTTTCCAGATCATCAAAACCATGAAATTTTTTATGTTGCTGGACTTCTTCAAATGTCACTGGCATGTATCCCCCTTTGCTGCCCGGCGCTGGCGCTTGTGCTTCTCATTCAGCGCCATCAGCCGCGTTTCTGCCTCCTGCTGTTCCTGTGGTGTCACTTCCCCACATGGCTGGCCTTTCAGGTCGTAACGTGCGCCACCAGCTATCAGGGCGCGGTAATAGCGCGGAGACTGCGCATAAGATGCCAGCGTCGCACGTAATGCCCCTGGCCCGAATGCCAGCCCCCTGACGGCGAGATCCTGCATCAGGTCGTCGAATATCCCCACCTTAAGCGGCTTCGGTGCTTCCCGGCTGAATAATTCAGGCCACAACTCAGTGAGGCGGTTAATGCGTCTGCGGTTTTTGCGCTGGCGTTTGGTCATATGCCGCCACGGTGTCGCCCCTGTGGGCTTCTGTTTGCGGCTCTGCTGTGCGTTCTGATTATCGGGCATCACTTTATGCGCCGATGTGGTTTTATCCTGCTGCTGTGCCGCCTGCGTCGTTTTCTGCGGCGTGCCGTAAATGCCTTTCGGCTTTCGGTTAATGGTCAGCGTTGTCATGCCTTCCCCCGTAATTACTCTGTTCGCTGTTGTGAATTAAAACGGTATTCCGTCCCCGTACGGGTCATCGTGCTGGCCTGTCTGTTGTTTTGCCCTGTTCAGTGCGTCAGTAGCCTGGCCCTGCTGGCCTTTTTTGCCGCCCGGTCGCGCCGTTCGCGCACTGATTACACTGTCTGCGATGACCTGCCAGCCCTGCCGCGTTTCGCCGTTCTGGCCTGTCCACTGGCTTACCTGCATGTTACCCGCCACGCTCACCAGTTCGCCTTTGTGGTGTTTTGCCAGTGCGTCGGCCTGCCTGCCAAACGCCAGAACGGATAACCACATCGTCGCCGTTCCGTCATCTGCCTGGCTGCATGGCAGGGGAACCGCCATACTCGCCATCGCCATTTGTGTTCCCTTGCTGGTGGTCTTTAACTGCGGGTCAGCCACCAGCCGCCCGTAAGCCGCTATCTGTGCTGTCATGCTGTATGCTCTCCGTTTTTTACTGGCCCTGTCATCAGTGCGCGCTTAAGCTGCTTGTGTGAGATATTAAACAGGCAGTTCATTCTTCCCGTTCGCTTCACCCGATAACCCGATGCGACCATTGCGGCGATTAATGCGCCGTTTGTGATGTATGTCGGCTCTGTTGGTTGCCCGTCGCCCTTAGCTCTTCTCTGATTCACACGCTCAACACAATGTTTCAGGCCGTAGGATGTCGGATTTTTTCCAGGGAATGATGCAATCTTACAGTCGGTAAGGTTGTTCTCCCTTATCCAGCGCAAACAGCTCATCGCCTCCGCCATGAAGGGCGCATAATCAAGTGGGGGCTCCCATGCCTTATCACGGCTGTACAGTTCAAGTCCGTCGCGGTTAAAAAAAGGGTAAGCGGCAAGAATTACCGTTACTGCGTGTTTAATTTCCACCTCATCATTCTGTCGCTCTTTTTCTGTTCCGTACGGATAATAATCAGAACCGCCCGGATTGATGCACGGTTTACCACTGAAAGGCCATTGCTTCGCCATTTCGGGTGTTGAGTGATTACCGTCGCTCCGTTCGCGCTGTGCCTCTGTCCACTGGCTGGCGTATTCCGTAAAACTCACAGCCTTGCTCTGTCGCATCCAGTGCGCAATCATGACCAGCGTTCTGGTAAGGCTCTGTATATCTCCGTGCTTCTCACACTGTCCCGCAAAGGCCTTGAGCGCTTCGCGTTCTTTGTAGTTCATACCCTGACAGGTCATATTTTCTTTATTCATTCCCCACCACTCCCCACTTTTGCTCCCCACTTTTTAAATTCCCCACTTGCTCCCCACCTCGTTTTTTTGGTGAATCTAATGCTTTGTTTTTCATTGTGTTTTTTACTCCCCACTTTTTTGGATGTATACAGGTGGGAAAGTGGGGAATTATGTTTTTATTTTGTTAAATTCCCCACTCTCCCCACTTTTACTACCCACTTTTTACAGTGGGTAAACATCATCCCCATCGACACAAATCACGCCGTCTTTTTCCAGCTTGGACAACCAGCGCCGGAAGTGCTTCATCTCATACCCCAGCTTTTTCATATCGTCGCGGAGAAGGGCGATAGTGCATGGCTCTTTGTGTGCTGTCCTTGCTCTGATGCACTGCCATAATGCGGCGTGATTTTCAGTCTTGTTCCCGGCCTCCTCAATGCGCTCCAGCTCAGCAGGGGCGCGGGGAACGTCAATCACCACCATGGACACAATCTCTTCGCCATCTGTATCGGTGAACACCTCCACGCTTTTAAGGTCGTATGCGCTTTCTTTTGGCTCCTCTGCGTCCTTCATCTTCGTACACGCCGCCACCAGTGCTGTAACGTCTGAATTTTCCCGGCTGATTCGGTACTCTGCATCAAGCGCGGCACGGAATGCACTGGAACCACGCGCCCCCTTTGTTTCATCCTTGCCGGAATGGTGAACCACCAGCACCGTGGCCCCTGTGGCCTGCTTTATCGCGTCACACCCCTGGATAAATGCGCCCATATCACGGGAATCATTTTCATCATTCCCACCAAAGCAACGGGCCAGCGTGTCGATCACAATCAGCCGCACATTTTCGCCCGTTCTGCTCTTAACAAGTCCGGCAGTCCTGATAACCTGCTCCACATAGTCAGGCGATGCAGGGAAGACAGGCGCGTTAACGATGCACAAATCCGTAACCACCTTGTCGTGGGTTATCTCCCACGCCTTAACGCGGCGTTTTACGCCCATACTGCCTTCGCCAGCGATATAGATAACCGCGCCCTTACTTACTCTGCGGCCTCCCCATGCCATACCTGTGGCAACATGGCACGACCAGGAGATAGCGAGGAACGATTTATAAGAACCGCTGGCCCCGTAGGTGCTGCATAATGACTCAGCCGGAATAAGCCCCTTAATTACGTAGCTTTGCTGCGCGTCGAATCCCTCAGAACCCCATGAGATGGGAAGTGTGATTTTTCGCTTTCCACCATTCATGACCAGACTTTCCCCGCGTTCCCAGGTTTCTTTAAGCCGCGGTAGTTGCTCGCTCCAGTCTTCCAGCAGTTCGAAATTTTCAGAAAGTAGCCGCGCCTCCTGGACTCCGGCGATCGCCAGTTTTGTGGCAATGGTCAGCATCTGCATATCGTCCAGGTTTCCGGCGCGTATGACCTTTGCTCTGTATCGTCCTTCATCAACAATCTGTAAATTGTCCAGTTCGCTTAACTGATAACGGCCCAGGTAAACCGGAGGGATGGGATCGCCTGCTTTTTTGGCCTGTGCAATTATGTAATGTTCTGCAAAGGAGTGAGCATTATCACCCGCAAAAATAACCGCCTCAGTGTGTTTATCTTTCGGTAACAGTTTTACGTTTGGTGCCAGTTTCATTTTTTACCCCCTGCGACCAGCATTTCACGGATTTTGCGGATATAGCTTGCTGCACGTTTCTGATTTACGGCTTTACGATGGCCGACCAGCTTAAAATCACGCCGGAATTGATAAACAGGCATCACGCAATCATATTCGTAACCTTCACGGCGGTAGGTGATGCGCCGTTCTGCCACGCCTTTAATCGTTACCATGCCGCCATATTTATCGTGGTAAATATCGCCGTTCATAAATTCAGGACGAGCGAGGCCACTGGCAGTAAAGCCAGAATTTTTCTGTTTCATGGTTTTTATTCTCCGGTGCGATGCGCTTTATTATTCTCGTGAATTGCCATCACCGTATTTAATTCGTTAATTACTGGCGTTAATAATGTGTGCACGGCAGAAAACATCATGGGATATGATTCATCGCCATTTTCCGGCACTTCCATTAACTTAAGTAATAATGCCTCCATTTCCTTTGCGCGGATTAATGCATTCTCAGAATGAATAAGAACATCAAAGGGTATTTTATGCATGACTCACCTCCTGACGAATACGGGCGGCGAATACCATCACGCAGCCATCAGGAGATTGCTGACGCGCTTCCTGTTCGCTGGTGGCCTCAATGGTAATCACGCGCGGTTGTGCCGTACTCAGGGCGATAAAACGCCAGATGTATTTATTCAGGTTGTGCGAGTCCCGCCCTTGCGGGTGTGTGTTATGATTTAACATAGCTACCTCGATACTCTCGTTATCGTTGGTGGTTAGAAGCCCGTTGGTGTTCCTAGCGCCTTCGGGCTTTGCTTTTTTAAGTGTCCCCGTGTTAAGGTGACCACCTAACAATAGAAAGGCTAATTCAATAGGTGACCACTTGTCAACAATCAAACGTGATAAAAGCCCTAAGGGTGATGGGCAATCCCCACAATTCAGAATGCGAATTTCTCCAGAGCTAAAAGAGCAATTCGACAAAGAAGCGCAGAGCGACGGCATAAGCCTAGCCAACTGGCTTAAAGAGTTGGGGCGCGCTGAACTAAAGCGGCGCGGTATAGAACCCAAAGGTTGATAGCCCACCAGCAAGCCAGCACACTGATCACATTGCCCACCAGCCAGAAAATCACTATGATGTTCGGGCTTATGTTTAGTGTTTTCCCATTGGCGACCGCCCCCGGTCGCCTTTGTTTTATGTGTCATAACTCCCCCCTTATGCAGCTTTCTTACCGTACGGATTATTGACTTTATCTACAGCAGGTGGGTTACGAACCCACCAAAGCACATCAGAGAGAAGCCACGCACAGCTATTGCACCCGAAATGACAACGAGGCGGGAAACGCCCTTCATTTTCCATTTTGAAGCGAGTTGAGCGCGACAGACTGGTGATTTCCTGGCATTCCTTTTCACGGATACGGCGATCAAATTCAAAACCGTATTCTTCAAGAAGCGCCCGGCGTTGTTCTGGAGTTGGGGGAATGAATGTGGTTTTTGTCATATTGCCTCCACTGTATCTATGCTTGCGGAGGCTATTTTGCAATCTTTAATACTGGATTAAAACACAGTAGTAATCATAGAAACATACTGATAATGCTTATAAATATATCAGTATGCTTAGGAGTATATGAGTAAGGCTTACTGCGACCTTTCACTCGGCCTCTTATGAGCATTACTTAAAATTGCTGCTATTTTTGTTTCTGTTTTTATTGGCAATTCACTATTAATGAACCAATCAGGTCTGGCGATCAACTCACGAGCCCAAGCAGAATAGTTAATCGTTCCATCGTTTTTTCTGCAGGTCTCATTAAAAGTATTTTGTTGCTCTTCTTTAAAACGCATAGCAACCATTAAAATTTGCTCTCGATTTCTTGCATGTCTTTCAGCAGAATGGTGCACAATTTCATTGCCATTCATCTTGTGAGGTTCTACAGATTCAAAATTATCTGTTAGCGTAAAATAATCGCCACCACAGTCAAGAAGTCGCCTTATATCATGAGCGGTAATCCACAAGTCATTTATAGAAATATTATTCTTTAATATTTGATCGTCTTCTTCATCATAATCACTATCTTCACCAACCATTAAAAGTTGTACGGCAGGATTATCAGTTTCTGGATGACACGGGGTTAATTCAAAACCACTTAGGGAATACTCTCCAAAATTTTGTAGTTCTTCCAGCCCACTCCAAAGGCGCCACAATCCATAAGCCCTACCAATAGAGCTAAAGCATCCGTTTTCTGAGTCTTGACCGAATAAAGGCGCGTGTATAGTTTCATCTGTCTCCTCGTTATAATTGTATCTGAAAAGATGAAACCTGGAGTATTCAGTAATATTGTTCCCCATCAGTGATGTGGTCGATTTTGCATTTCTGGTATCAAACCAAGCAGTTGCAGACTTGCTATCAGTATTCATATATAAAACAGCGCGAGCATCAAATAAATTTAGGCATAAAGCTATTTTTTTAGTAACACCTAAATTCACGAGATCGCTAATCTCGCAACCCAGCAATCTTGATGCACGTTCAATGTTGCAATACTGAAAAGGAATTTTAATGTCGTTAGCCATTGCGCTACCCTCAACGCCCTAAATACTTTACGAGCCAGGCGGGTAGGGTTTCCCGCTTTTCGGTTGGCCGACCTATGCCCGTAATATCAGTTTAACCTCTATTCGATACAGGTAACAGCACCACATTTTGATGATTACCCGCCAGAAGTTCTAATCGGCCATACCACTTATTCAACGCATCCATTTTCTCAGGTAAGTACAGACTACGGTTATAAATAGCCATCACCCCCGGCAATGCATGACCAAGTAAAAGCTCTACAATATGTGGCGCAATACCCATATTATTTAAACCTGTAGAAAATGTTCTGCGCAAATCGTGAAGCGTCCATGGCTCATTATGATGAAAATCTTTGTATAGCCTACGCCCTTTAAGCGAAGCAGCCTGGCGAGAACGTTCTTCACCCAGTACAATTCCTGTTTTTCCCGTTTCCTTTTTTAGATCCTCAATCCATGGGCGAATGCCCTCTGGAATTGGACGAACTATTTTTTCACGAGTTTTGCTGTGTTCTTTAGGAACCGTCCAAATCCATGACTGAAAATCCCATTCACTCCACCGGGATAATCTTACTTCCATTGTTCGCGCCCCAAACAGCACAAGCAACTTAAGCAGACGAAGATAATAAAGTTGCTGTTCATCGCTATAAGTACACCGCCATACATCAGCTAACTCACTATCTGACAGCACCCTATCACGCTGCCCCGATGGTTGCCCTACATCCTGGATTGTCATAAAAGCCAGGGCATCACATGAGGCATAACGGCGAACCTTGCAGAATCTTAAGGCCTGTTTACAAATCTGGAACATTCGCCCGGCAGTGATTGGCCTGGACTGGTTAATTTCATCAAAACATGCCACCCAGTGACGCGTTTCACACCGGGATAACGGATAGTGGCCAAGACGCGGATAAATATGCTTACGTAATTGCGCCCGCACCAGTTCCTCGTCACTACGTTTTTTTCTTGCGTAATGAATTAGCCAATATTCAAGGGCATCATGGACAGTTACGGGGTTAAGGTTTTCTTCTGCGCTAAGTTCTAATTCAAGTCGTGGATTCAGCCCTTCCGCATACCATTTTCGGCATAGTTCCCTCTTCTCCCTAGCCATTTTCAACGACATGTCAGGGTAACGCCCAAGAACAATGCGCTCTAACTTGCTCCCACGCCCACCAAGACGATAAGAGAAAACCCAACTAATGCATCCCATCATGGATACTTTGATGCTTAATCCTTCACCATCCGCAATGGTAATTACTGAATCCCGCTTTACGCCGAGAAGCGATCTTAATTTTTTATCACTCAGTTTGTTTGTGCCAGCCACGCATCCTCCCCAGCCCCTCCAAAAGTGATATACCAAGTGATACACCACTCGATACTAGACCACCAAAAAAGGAGAAAGCACACGAACAAGAAATGAACTTATCTCATTGATTATAAAAAATAAATACAGAACCCAACGCAAACACATAACAGCATGAATACAAAATAATTTTTGCTTCTACA
>ERZ1643251.218-NODE-218-length-97209-cov-11.757395_pt1 | contig 97209 bp, 81 predicted proteins | sample MGYA00579261_ERZ1643251 | MGnify/ENA primary metagenome ERZ1643251 (study PRJEB29033, sample SAMEA4952267) | chicken gut metagenome | biome: Broiler Chicken; feature: Gastrointestinal Tract; material: Caecum | place: Ireland | collected 2018 | study: Broiler... | reverse complement strand
ATGACAAAAAACCTGCTTTGGACTGATTTCCAAAGCAGGTTTTTCTACAAGCTGACCCAGCCGTGAAAACGGCTGGGTACATAATGAACTATTGCAGCACTAAAAGCGGATAAATATATATCAGCCTGACTTTTTCAAGTATCATTTATACCAAGATGGCTGACCTTATTCACGCCAAGGACTGCAAACCAATTTGCACAAAACTCTCGACACTATGAAAAAATTTGACAAGTATTTGCAAATTATGTATAATTGATACAAAAATAACTAATATCTATACGTGACGTAACTGGAATTAAGAGGTGATAGTCTCATGTATATTGACATAAAAGAGTTATCTTTCAAGGGAAGGGAAGTGTTGAAAGATGTCCACCTTTCCTTTCAAGAAGGAGACTTTATTAGCATACTGGGAGTAAATGGTTCCGGAAAATCATCTTTTTATAAGGCGTTGCTTGGCCTTGTAAATTATAAAGGAAGTACGGATGTTTTGCAACAGGATATAGCAGTTGTTTCCGATTATGTTTCACTTCCAAGCGAAACCCCCGTTGCAGATATTTTAGGTTTTGTCTATGAGCATAGCAAAATGACAGGAGAACTTGAGAGCCTTAGAACGATGCTCAATATTGATGATACACTTAACGTCAAAATCCATTCGCTGAGTAGTGGGCAGAAGAGGAAATTGGAGTTGTTTTGTGCAGTTGCTTCTGGTTGCAAAATAATTATATATGATGAGGTCACAGCTAACATCGATGAACCCTCGCAAAACATGATACTTTCTTTCATTAAAGAATACCATATGTCTCATAAAAACTGTTTAGCATTTTATTCGTCTCATAATTTGAAAGAGATTATTCAGCTTGGCGGGAAAAAGATGCTCATTACTCCTACAAGTAAAAGTTTCGAGGATGTTTCAGAATTTACTTTTGAAGATATTGCATTACGAATAGCTTCTTTATAGGAATGAAAAGTTGAAGAGGTATGAGATACATGAGATATGAAATGAAACGTTTTTTTTACGGCAGAGATATTTTTTACTTTGCTGTAGGAGGTATTTTCTTTATAGTTCTCACCGCTGTGAATATTTATATTGTCCAACCATTTTATGGAGGAATACACAGTAAAACAATAGATTATTACAATGCTGTTACTCAGTGTATGCCATTTGTTTTTGCTCCTGTAATTGGTGTATACTTTTCAAAAGATTTAGAAAAGAATGCAACTCTATTCTATAAGAGCTACAAAATAAGTTTTAAAAAGTATGTGTGGACAAAATTGAGTACTTGCTTTATCTTGGGATCACTGGTCATTTTTCTTGAAAGTTTGGGATTTATCTTTTTTTTAGAACATTCCATTATACAAGCAACTGCAATAGGATTGATCATTTTAGTAGATTTTTTATATTTTCTTTTGCTGTGCAACATACTTGCAATTATATTCAAAAAAAGAACAACAACCGTTTTTTCCATTATTGGCGCTGCTATTGTACTTTCGATTATAAATATTATACCTATCCCTGTGATAGAAGGACATTTATATTTGCTTGATGGTAACAGTAATCTTACTGCCAACGTGATGAGTTTCATAGAATATGGAGGAAACTTATTCTACATATTGGCACAGCAGCTCGTTTGGGTCTTCATACTCATAGGTTTATTATTTGGGTTTATTTGCCGAGAAAGTAAAAATTGAAAGTTGACAATTTGCATGGCAACTATCAAATGATCAGCTTGTAGAAAAACCTGCTTTGGACTAATTTCCAAAGCAGGTTTTTCTACAAGCTGAAGCGCAGTCTGCTTGAAGCGGACTGCGCTTTTTGTTATAATGAGGCGAAACGATGAGGCAAAATGGGAGGAAGCTACATGAATCAAACCATCAAAGCCGCGGTGTTTGACATTGACGGTACTTTGCTGACGCAGGGCAGCCACGCCATCACCCCGCGCACTCTGAAAGCGCTGGAAGATTTGCGCCGCGCGGGCGTCACACTGATTGTGGCAACCGGACGAGCCCCCTTTGCCGCGCGTGATGCGCTGGGCGCGTTCGAGCCGGATTATCTTGTCTGTGCAACGGGCGCATTGGTGCAGGACCGTGCGGGAAAGCCGGTTTATGCCAACTATATGACGCAGGAAGAAATGTACGCGCTTGTGGATTACTGTGAGGACTATGAGCTGCCGCTGGACTTTGTGTATGACGAGGGATATTTCGCCTATGTGGAATATGAAAAGCTGAAAAGCCTTTCCACCGACAGCAGCGCAAAATTTGTGATCGACGGCGAAGATCAGGTGCGCCATTTGCAGGGGCTGCCCTATGTGGCTTGTGTGTATGCACTGCCCGGACAGTTCGACGGCTTCTTTGAAAAATACGGCCATTTGAATCTGCGCACGTTGCCGTTTGCCAATGGATGCGGTTTTCACGATGTGGTGCATCAAAACGATGACAAGGCCGATTCCATTGAAATGCTGCTGAAACGTTTGGGCTTGACATGGGAGCAGACAGCGGCTTTTGGCGATGGACTGAATGACGAAAAAATGCTGGCGTGTGCCGGAATGCCCGTTGTGATGGAAAACGGTGAGGACAGCCTGAAACTGCCCGGCCGAGTCGTTGCACCCGCATGTAAAGATGATGGTGTGGCACAGGTGATTGAAACAATGCTTTTGAAATGACACAATAAAGCTTGTAAAAAATCACAGTATCTGTTTTGACACGGTGAAAAAATGAAAGCTTTGCCATGACAGAGCAAAAGCGACAGAGAAAAAGAGATGCGATTTGCACGTCTTTTTCTCTGTCGCTTTTTGTTAGGATTGCTTATGCCGCTCTTTTCAGCAAACGCTTAGAAGAACAAATCTTTGCTGGGGAATTCCGGGCTGCAAGTTAAGCGCAGGCCGAGCTTGCGCAGCGTACCCTCATCGCCGGAATGCAGCATACAGGTGCTGTGCATTTCACAATCGCGCAATTTGGGAAGCTCCTGCATGGCGCGTTCGGTCATCGTGTTCGTGGCAGCGGAAACAGCCAGCGCCGCCAGCACATCGTCCACCTTCAAAACGCTGGAACGGCTGCCCAGCACATTGATTTTCAAGTTCAAAATCGGCTCCAAGAAAATCGGCGTCAGCAGCATTAAATCGTCGTCAATACGCGCCAAGCGCTTGATGGCATTCAAAACACACGAGGAGGAAGCGCTCATCAAATTGCTGGCCTTGCCTGTGACAATTTGCCCGTCCGGCAGCTCGATGGCAGCCGCAGCAACTCCCGTTTCTTCGCCTCTTTTCAGGGCGGGCTCTACTACGCAGCGATCGGTAGTGGAGAGCTTTAACTCCTGCATGATGCGCTTAATTTTATCTACGGCATCTTGTGTGCCTTTGCCTTGTTTTGCATCGCACATCGCCTTGAAATAACGGCAGATAATTTCCTGCTCAGCAGCATGACGCACATTGTCGTCATTGCAAACCGCGTAGCCTGCCATGTTCACGCCCATATCCGTGGGGGATTGATAAACGTTTTCATCGCCCATAATGCGCGACAAAATGGTTTTTACAATGGGGAAGGCTTCGATGTCGCGGTTATAGTTTACGGTGGTTTGGCCGTAAGCCTCCAAATGGAACGGGTCAATCATGTTGACGTCGGCAAGGTCGGCAGTAGCGGCCTCATACGCAAGGTTTACCGGGTGCTTCAGCGGCAGGTTCCAAATGGGGAATGTTTCAAACTTGGCATATCCTGCCACATGGCCGTGGCGGATTTCGTGGTACACCTGCGACAGGCAGGTGGCCAGCTTGCCCGAGCCCGGGCCCGGCGCCGTTACAACAACCAGCGGTTTTGTGGTGGCGATATACGGGTTTGCGCCATAGCCTTCATCGCTGCAAATATATTCAATATCGGTGGGGTAGCCCTTGATGGGGCGGTGAATATAGTTTTTCACCCCGCGCGTTGTCAGCTTATGGCTGAATGCGTCGGCGGCGGGCTGGCCGGTGTACTGGGTGATGACAACGCTGTTGATGGAAATGCCCATGGCCGAAATATCGTCAATCAGGCGCAGAACCTCCATGTCATAACTGATGCCCAAATCCGCACGCACTTTGGTTTTTTCAATATCTCCTGCGGAAATGGTGAAAATAATTTCCGTTTGCTCCCGCATTTCGTAAAGCAGACGGATTTTTCCGTTGGGGTCAAAGCCCGGAAGCACGCGCGCGGCGTGATAGTCGTCAAACAATTTTCCGCCAAACTCCAAGTAAAGCTTGCCGCCCCACTGTGCAATGCGTTCTTTGATATGCTCCGTTTGCTTTTTGATATACAGGTCGTTGTCGAATCCCAGCTGAATCATAATTCCTTTTTACCGCCTTTCACAAATCATTACACTTTCTTAAAGAGAGCTTTTGACGCTGCCGTATGCTCCCTAAGATACGAAAAGCACAAGTTTTTTCCTTTGTGCATCTTTTTGCCATACACTAAGATACCATTAAAATGAGGAAGATACAAGCTTTGCAGCAACGAATTTAACATTCTGTTCAGGAATTTTGCCCGCGTTGAGTATTTTACAAAATAAACCTGATATTATCTATTTTGTATAAAAAGCATGAAAATTATTTGTCGAAAAGAGAAATCCTTGACTTTGAAACCTATTGCACCGCAACACAAAAAGTAATATAATAAATCCGATGACACCATTTTGACAATGGTGAAGGTTTGCACGAAAGAAGGGACGGCGAAACGCTTGGATAGAAATCACTGGCGGCGAATTGTGAAAGATTTATCATGGCTGACGCAATTCGGCGTTTCTTTATGCGTTCCGCCTGTTTTGTTTTTGCTGGGTGCATGGTGGCTGACACAGCACGGTTTTGGCGCTTGGGTTTACATTCCGGCGCTGGTGCTGGGTCTTGGCACCTCGGCCAGCTCGTTCCGTTCGTTTTTGCGCTATATTCAAAACCGAAAATAACCCGGGGAGGGAGTTTCTTTGAAAATACAAAAAGCGGTGAAACGTGAAACCCTGCACATTGCTTTGGGGGTGGCCGGGTTCACGGCGCTTGAAAATATCATTTATCTGCTGATAGGCCTTTGGAGCACTTCGGTGCTGGCGGGAAGCTTGGCGGGTGCTGTGCTGGCTGTGGGCAACTTTTTTGCCTTGGCTTTAACGGTTCAGGCCGCTGCCGCCACGGGCGATGAAAAACGCTCCAAGCTGAAAATGCAGTTTTCTTATAGTGTGCGGATGCTGGTGGTGCTTTTGGCCCTCATTGCGGTGTTTGCTGCGCCGTTTTTTGACGGAATCGCGGCAATTTTTCCGCTACTTTTTCCGCGTTTGACCATTGTGGTCATGCAGGTGCTCGGCTTTTATAAGCCGGAAAAACAGGTGCAGGATTGATGCGCCTGCCGCGATGCAGATAACGTGCTTTGCACCGCAGCACTTTTAAAAGGGCTGCGTTTTATGCACAGCGCGTTTGAAAGGCTCGCAAGAGCCGTAAGATAAAGGAGGAATCAAGCGTTTATGAATGTAGAAATTACCGGCGCAAAGATCCTGTTTACCATTCCCATATTCGGTGGCATTCCCATTACGGAAACCATTACGAATGCGTGGCTGGTAATGGTGATCATTGCCGGGCTTTGCGTATTTCTGACCCGTGGAATGACCGTGCGGGGCACGGGCAAGCGGCAGGTAATCGCAGAGATGCTGGTGCAAACAGCGCAGAACTTTGTGGATACAAACATGGGCAAGCGCTTTTCGCATTTTGCACCTTTTATTGCCGCGCTGTTCAGCATGTCGGTGCTGTCCAGCCTGCTGAGCCTTGTCGGGCTCTATGCCCCCACCGCGGATTTGTCCACGGAGTCGGCATGGGCGGTGCTGGTGTTCGTGATGATCACAGCCACAAAAATCCGTTCGAGCGGCCTTGGCGGTTACCTCAAAGGGTACACCGAGCCCATTGCGGTGCTTACGCCGTTTAACGTTCTGTCCGAGTTGGCCACGCCGATTTCCATGGCGTTCCGTCACTTCGGCAACATTGCTTCGGGCGGTGTTATCTCCGCGCTGGTGTATGCCGCGCTGGCGGTGCTCAACCAAGCCGTGTTCGGCCTTCTGCCCGGCGTTCTGGGCGATGTTTTGGGCGCCATTCCGTTTTTGCAGGTTGGTATTCCTGCCATCCTGTCGATCTATTTCGACTTGTTCTCCAGCTTCATGCAGGCATTCATTTTCTGTATGCTGACCATGCTGTACATTGCCAACGCAGCCGGAGAAGAAGAGCCCGAAGCTGCCGCAGCGTAAGCGTCGGCACTGCTGTTTTTGTATCAAAAGGCGCTTTGCCTTTTTGATAAAATATTCGTAAAGAGAAATTTTAGGAGGAAACCCTTATGTTGGAAAAAGCTATCGTTCTCGCGGGCTGTGCAGTGGGCGCAGGCCTGGCTCTGATCGCAGGTATCGGCCCTGGTATTGGTGAGGGCTACGCCGTTGGTAAGGCTTGTGAGGCCATTGGCCGTCAGCCGGAGTGCAAAGGCGACGTTACTTCTACCATGCTGCTGGGCTGCGCCATCGCTGAGACCACCGGTATTTACGGCTTCGTTACCGGCCTTTTGCTGATCTTCGTTGCGCCGGGCATGTTCACCGGTATGCTGGGTTAATTACTGTGACGTCAGTGCGCGTTTGGCGCACGATGTAAGAAGGGAGGAACAAAAATGGATACACAGTCCCTTGTCACAGTTGCACCGTGGACCTTTATTTTTACCATTTGCAACCTGTTCATCCTGATGGCCATTGTGAAAAAGCTGCTGTTCAAGCCCGTTAAGGACATTTTGAACAAGCGCGCCATGGAGGTCAACAGCCGCTATGCCGACGCCGAAGAGGCCAAGGAGAGCGCTGAGGCCATGCGCGCTGAGTATGAGCAGCGTTTGGCCGCAGCAAAGCAGGAAGCTGCCGAAATTGTGAAAACGGCAACGGATTCCGCTGCACGCCGCAGCGAGCAGATGGTGAACGCCGCCCGTGCCGAAGCAGCTGCCCTGAAAACAAAGGCAGATGCAGAGATTGAGGCACAGCGCAAGAAAGCAGCCGGAGAGCTGAAAAATGATATTTCCGACATGGCGCTGGCCATCGCCGGAAAGGTCGTGGGCAAAGAACTGGACGGCAAGACCCATCAAAACCTGATTGACGGCTTTATTGCCGAAGTGGGGGATGAGGTATGACGGCATCCGAAAAAGAATACGGCGGTGCTTTGTACGAGCTGGCCGCCGAGGAGCATTGCGAAGATGAAGTGCTGGAGAGCATTGGCCTCGTGGGCAAAATGTTTGCCCAGGAACCGGGCTACCGCGCTTTGCTGCAAAACCCGGCAGTCCCCAAGGAAGAACGCCTTGGCCTGTTGGACAAAGCCTTTGGCAAGAGCATCCACGCATATGCGCTCAACTTCACCAAGATTCTGTGTGAACGCCGTGCGCTTTTTGAGTTGGAAGGCTGTGAAAAAGCGTATCGTGAGCGTCTCTATGAGGCGCGCGGCATTCTGCCCGCCGTGGCATACAGCGCCATCGCGCTGAGCGACGCGCAGATGCAGGCGCTGCAAAAGAAAATTGAAAAAAGCACAGGCAAAAAGGTATTGTTGGAAAACAAGCTGGACACGAGCCTTTTGGGCGGCGTGAAGGTTTGCTACGCCGGCAAAGAGCTGGACGGCACCGTTTCGGGTCGTTTGGAAAGCCTGCGCCGCAGCTTGACACAGGCTTGATGTGTGAATTTTGAAATAAGAAAGCTGGTGAGAGTATGCAGTTAAAACCGGAAGAAATCAGCAAGATTATCAAAGACCAGATTAAAAATTACGCCAACCAGATTGAAAGCGCCGAAACCGGTACGGTTATTCTGGTAGGTGACGGTATCGCCCGTGCGCACGGCCTTGAAAAGTGCATGGCGAACGAGCTGGTCGAGTTCCAAAACGGTGAATACGGCATGGCCCTCAACCTTGAAGAAAACAGTGTTGCTATCGTTATTCTCGGCAGCGACCAAGGCATCAAGGAAGGGGACACCGTAAAACGTACAGGAAAGGTTGTCAGCGTTCCCGTGGGCGATGAAATGATCGGCCGCGTTTTGAACGCGCTGGGCGAGCCCATTGACGGCAAAGGCCCCATTACGGCCAAAGAATATCGCCCCATTGAGTCGAAAGCCCCCGGTATCATTGAACGCAAAAGCGTTAGCGTGCCTTTGCAGACGGGTATCAAGGCAATCGACAGCATGATCCCCATTGGCCGCGGTCAGCGTGAGCTGATCATCGGCGACCGCCAGACAGGTAAAACCACCATTGCTACCGATACGATTCTGAACCAGAAGGGCAAAGATGTCATTTGTATCTATGTCGCTATCGGTCAGAAGCGCTCCACGGTTGCACAGTTGGTGGAAACGCTCACTGTGGGCGGCGCAATGGATTACACCATTGTGGTTGCGGCAACGGCCAGCGAGCTGAGCCCCTTGCAGTACATTGCCCCGTATTCCGGCTGCGCAATGGCCGAATACTTCATGGCACAGGGCAAAGACGTTCTCATTATCTATGACGACTTGTCTAAGCACGCTGTGGCTTACCGTGCCCTCAGCCTTTTGATTCGCCGCCCGCCCGGACGTGAGGCTTATCCCGGCGACGTATTCTATCTGCACAGCCGTTTGCTGGAGCGCGCAGCGCGTTTGGCTCCTGAATACGGCGGCGGTTCCATCACGGCATTGCCCATCATTGAAACGCAGGCCGGCGACGTTTCCGCTTACATTCCGACCAACGTTATTTCCATTACGGACGGCCAGATTTTCTTAGAAACCGAGCTGTTCCACTCCGGTATCATGCCGGCCGTGAACCCCGGTATCTCCGTTTCCCGTGTTGGCGGCAGTGCGCAGATTAAGGCCATGAAGAAGGTGGCCGGTACGCTGAAGCTGATGTATTCGCAGTATCGCGAGCTGCAAAGCTTTGCACAGTTCGGCTCTGACCTCGATGCCGATACCAAGCGCCGTTTGGATCAGGGTGCTCGTATCGTGGAGGTGCTCAAGCAGGGCCGCAGTGCGCCGGTTGATGTGGAAAAACAGATCTGCATTTTGTATGCGGTAACAAACAACTATCTGGCTGATGTTAAGGTAGAGGACGTGCAGGAGTACGAAAAGGAACTGTACGAGTACATGGATACCGCACACGATGCCGATGTGCTGGCGCCGATCCGCGACACAGGCGCGCTGTCGGACGAAACGCTCGAGGCGTTGAAAAAGGCTTTGCAAGACTTTACGCAGCGCTTTGTTCAATCACATTGATGTAAAGGGGGCCAAAGCCAATGGCTGCTTCGTCCATGAAGGACATTAAACTGCGCATTAAAAGCGTGGAAAGCACCATGCAGATTACGAAGGCGATGGAGCTGGTGGCTTCCTCGAAGCTTCAGCGCGCCAAAGAGCGCGCCGAGCGCACAAGACCGTATTTTACTACGCTGCACGAAACGCTTTGTGACATTGCTTACGCAAACACCGATTTTTCTTCGCCGTTTGTAAAAGCGCGTGAAGTAAAGAAAAGCTGCTTTGTCATTGTGGCCGGTGACCGCGGCCTTGCCGGCGGTTACAACTCCAATGTGTTTAAGAAGGCGGCTGCCGAAATGGAAGGCAAAGATGCTTGCGTGGTTCCGATCGGTAAAAAGGCACTGGAATATTGCAAAAGCCGCGGCTATGAAATTTTGTCGGCGGATTTCCCCTTGGCGGAGGCCATGGGCACAGGTGAGTGTTTCGCACTTTCGCGTATGCTGTGCAAAGCTTACTGTGAGGGCAAGTTTGACGAGCTGTACCTTGTGTATACAAACTTTGTTTCTATGCTGAGCCAGCAGCCCGCCGCGCTGAAAGCACTGCCCATTCGCTATGAAAAAAGCGCCGCAAAGGACGATGTACGCGCACTGATGCAGTATGCGCCCTCGAGCGAAGCGGTGTACAATGCGATTGTGCCCGAGTATGTGGGCGGCTTGCTCTACGGCGCGATGGCGGAAAGCATCGCCAGCGAAATGGGCGCGCGCCGCACCGCAATGGATGCCGCGTCCAAAAACGCCGGGGAAATGATTGAGGATCTTTCCTTGAAATATAACCGTGCCCGTCAGGGTGCGATTACCCAGGAAATTACAGAAATCGTCGCAGGCGCCGAAGCGTAACGCTGCGGCAGACGGTTTTGCCTGCGCGTAGGATGCCGCGCAATGCTTTGCATCCCATTCATCCTATGAAAAGGAGAATTGCCAATGAGTCAGCAAAACATCGGCACAGTCATCCAAGTCATTGGACCTGTGCTGGACATTCGCTTCCCCGACGGACAGCTGCCGGGGTTGCTGAACGCCATCACCATTGAAAACGGTGATGACGTGATTACGCTGGAGGTGGCACAGCACATCGGTGATGACGTTGTGCGCTGCATTGCCATGTCCAGCACCGACGGTTTGGTTCGCGGCGCAAAAGCTGTGGACACCGGCGGTCCCATTACGGTTCCCGTGGGTGAGAAAACCTTGGGCCGTATCTTTAACCTGCTGGGTGAGCCTGTGGATAATCAGGATGCACCCGCCGACGTGGAGCGCTGGCCGATTCACCGTCCCGCTCCTACTTATGACGAGCAGGAATCCACCACAGAAATTCTGGAAACCGGCATTAAGGTTGTCGACTTGATTGCCCCCTATGCGAAGGGCGGTAAAATCGGTTTGTTCGGCGGCGCTGGTGTTGGTAAAACGGTTCTCATCATGGAGCTCATCAACAACGTTGCGAAACAGCACGGCGGTTTGTCCGTGTTCACGGGCGTTGGCGAGCGTACTCGTGAGGGCAACGACCTGTACGAGGAAATGAAAGAGTCCGGCGTTATCAATAAAACCGCGCTGGTCTACGGCCAGATGAACGAGCCGCCCGGAGCCCGTATGCGCGTGGCTTTGTCCGGTTTGACCATGGCTGAGTACTTCCGTGACCGCGAAAATCAGGACGTGCTTTTGTTCATCGATAACATTTTCCGCTTTACTCAGGCGGGCAGTGAGGTGTCGGCTCTGTTGGGCCGTATGCCCTCTGCCGTAGGTTATCAGCCCACGCTGGCCACCGAAATGGGCGCTTTGCAGGAGCGTATTACCTCCACAAAGAAAGGTTCTATCACGTCGGTTCAGGCCGTTTACGTTCCCGCCGACGACTTGACCGACCCCGCGCCTGCTACCACGTTTGCGCACTTGGATGCAACAACGGTTTTGGATCGTGCGATTGCTTCCCAGGGTATCTTCCCTGCGGTGGATCCGCTGGCTTCCAACTCTCGTATCCTGTCGCCTGATGTGGTGGGTCAGGAGCACTATGAGGTAGCGCGTCAGGTGCAGGAAATCTTGCAGCGCTATAAAGAGCTTCAGGACATCATCGCCATCATGGGTATGGACGAGCTGAGCGAGGTAGATAAGGTGATTGTTGCGCGTGCGCGTAAGATTCAGCGCTTCCTGTCGCAGCCGTTCACCGTTGCCGAGCAGTTCACCGGCATGGAAGGCAAGTATGTGCCGCTGAAAGAAACCATTCGTGGCTTTAAAGAAATCATCGAAGGCAAGCATGATAACCTGCCGGAATCGGCATTCCTGTTTGTCGGTACGATCGACGAGGCTGTGGAAAAAGCCAAGTCGCTGTAAAGGAGGGGCGCTATGTCGGCCTTTCATTTACAAATTGTCACACCGGACGGCAGCTTTTTTGACGGTGAGGCAGAACGTGTCATCGTCCGCGCGATTGATGGCGATATCTGCATTTTGCCCCGTCATATTCCGTATGTCACAGCACTCGCTATGGGCGAAGCGCGCGTGACTGTGGATGGAAAAGTGCGCCGTGCTGCCGCCAATGGCGGTATGCTGGCTGTCACGGGTGATAAAGTGCGCATTGTTGCCTCTACCTTTGAATGGGCAGAGGATATTGACAAAGAGCGTGCTGCCCGTGCCCGTGCTGTGGCCGAGGAGCAAATCAAAGCAGCGAAGGACGACAAAGAGCTTCAATTGGCAAAAGCCAAGCTGACGCGCGCTTTGACCCGTCTGAAGGTGTCGGAATAAAGCGGTTCGCTTTTGAAAAACGCCGAAGCTGTAAACGATTGATTCAATTAAAGGGCACTGTCTGAGAGTTTTCTCTTGGGCAGTGCTTTTTATGATTGCAAACAAAAGAGGTTCACGCCCCATTCCATCGGGCGTGAACCTCTGAGACTGTCGAAAAACTGCCGCCTGATTCAAAAAGAAGACGAGTTGCAAGGGGAAAAAGGCTTGGAAAAGGGGGCTAGCCCTCTTTTCCATTTGAAATAGGCACACAGTTTGTGAAAAAGCAAAGCTTTTTCGACAAACTGAGAGGTTCACGCCCCATTCCATCGGGCGTGAACCTCTTTTGTGTTTGGCTTTCAATCGAAATGGTTTAATGAACCCCGGCAATGTCTTTGATGACTTCCCCCGCCAAAATCATGCCGGCAACGCCCGGCACAAAGCTGACCGAGGCAGGCGCACTGCGCCCGGCGGTGCCTTTTTGCTCCGTTTCACCGCAGGGGGTGCGGGGCATTTCTTCACTATATACCACTTTTAAGCGCGGAATCCCGCGCTTTTTTACTTCCCGGCGCAGCACCCGTGCGAGGGGGTCGGTTTTGGTGTCAAACAAATCGGCTACGCGGAAAGCGGTGGGGTCTAACTTATTGCCGCACCCCATCGCGCAGATGATGGAAACATTGGCCCGGTAGGCACGTTCAATCAATTCCAGCTTTGCGCTCACCGTATCTACTGCGTCAATGATATAGTCAAACTCGTCTAAGGGGATGCTGTCCGCTGTTTCCGGCAGATAAAAGACGCGGTGTGCGTGAACGTCAATGCCCGGCGCAATCTGCAAACAGCGCTGTGCCAACACTTCTGCTTTATCGCGGCCAATGGTGTCAATCGTTGCCGACAGCTGGCGGTTTAAATTGGTTTCGCTGATGTCATCGCCGTCAAACAGGTGAAGCGTGCCAATGCCGCCGCGTGCTAAGGCTTCTACTGCGTGGCCGCCCACGCCGCCCAAACCAAATACGGCTACTTTGGCTTTGGCAAGACGCTGCATGGCATCTTCTCCCAGCAAGGCGGTGGTGCGCATTTTCCAGTTTTCCATAGAAACTCCTTTTTTGGGGCATTTTGTCAAAAGCCCTTGGGTGAAATCCCACCGCCGCAAGAGTCTGGGTCATTTGCCCGAATGCGGCGGTGTGTGCTTTATTATATCCTTTTTTCGTATTTTTTGAAAGAGATGGTACATAAAAAACAGCAAAGCCGTGGCAATCAGGGCTAGCTTGACGGCTCCTCCCATTTGTTCAAACACGGCGGCAACGCTTTCCCACTGCGCACCGGCAAATGCGCCGAGGTTGACAAGGAGTGTATTCCAAACAATGCTGCCCGCTGTCGTCAGCAGAATAAAAGGAAGCAAGGGCATTGCGGCAATTCCGGCGGGAATGGAAATGAGGCTGCGAAGAATCGGTACACAGCGCAGGTAAAAAATGCTGGGCCATCCCTTTTCCTGAAAGCGCCGGACGGCACGGGTGACGTCGTCGGCGTCTGTTTTCAGCACTTCGCCCACGCGCCCCGACAGCAAGCGGCATACGCCTTCCAGCCCCATTTTTCTTCCCACAGCATACAGCGCCAATGCTCCAACTAAACTGCCGATGGTAGAAAAAGTAATCACACCGAAAATGGTCAAATCGGTACAGGTGGTTAAAAAACCGCCGAAAGTAAGAATGACCTCGCTGGGAATGGGAGGAAACAGATTTTCTACTGCAATCAGCAAGAAAACGCCCCAGTAACCAAAGCCCTCTAAAATATTTTTGACAAGCTCCTGCATATCAGCCCCTCCTTCTAACGTATCTATATGGGAATGCGTTTGAAAACATTCGATTTTCAATCTGGGATAAAACGGAAAGAAATGGCAATTTGTTCTGTTTGTAAGCGGTGTTGATGCATTTTTTGTACATGCATGTGAAAAAAGATGCAAACAACAAAATTTTGCTTGACATTTTTTCCGTTTTTGCTACAATAAGCTTAAATAATTTTACTTAAATTATTTTAAATAAAATTATTGAAATATTTTGAAGAAGAAAGTAGGAATGAATCATGTTTGAGAAGGTGCGCGATATTATTGTAGAAACGCTGAGCTGTGACGCCGACCAGGTAACTATGGAGGCAAATCTGGCTGAGGATTTGGACGCGGACAGCCTGGACGCAGTCGAGCTGAACATGGCAATCGAAGAAGCGCTTGGCACCGGCATTCCCGATGAAGAACTGACGAAAATGAAAACCGTTGGGGATATTGTTGAATACTTGGAAGCAAACGCTTAATTCATAAAGGGGGGACATTCCATGACGCAGGAAACGCTGTTTCGACTGGTGGAGGCGTTTGACGCCGGCACAATGACACGTCTTGAATATTGTGAAGGGGAAGCAAAACTCGTGCTGGAACGCACGGTTTGTGCGCCGCTGCCTATGCCGACAGCGCTTCCCGCGGCCCCTGGTGCGCCCGTGGCCGCACCCGTGCCGCCTACTCCGGCTCCGGCGGCTCAAGCGCCTGCACAGCCGGGTGCTGTGATTAAAGCGCCGCTCGTCGGTACGTTTTACGCAGCGTCGGAACCGGGCAAGCCTGCCTTTGTCAAAGTGGGAGACACGGTGAAAAAGGGCAGTACGGTGTGCATTATTGAGGCGATGAAAATGATCAATGAAATTCCGGCGCCGTTTGACTGCGTCATTGAGGAATGCCCCATCGAGGATGGCGAGCTGGTAGGCTTTGACGAACCACTCTTTATTGTGCGGGAGCTGTAATGCGATGTTGAAACGAATTTTAATTGCAAACCGCGGGGAGATTGCCGTGCGCATCATCCGCGCGTGCCGCGAACTGGATATTGAAACCGTCGCGGTTTATTCCACCGCCGACGCAAATGCTCTGCACGTCCAGCTGGCGACGATGGCTGTCTGCATCGGCCCGCCCAAAGCGGCGCAAAGCTACTTAAATCAAACCGCCATCTTGACAGCCGCCGTAGAAAGCGGCTGTCAAGCCATTCATCCGGGCTATGGCTTTTTGTCGGAGAATGATGAGTTTGCCGACCTTTGCACCAAATGCGGTTTGAAATTCATCGGCCCTTCCGGCGATGTCATCCGCAAAATGGGCAATAAAGCCAGCGCCCGCGCTTTGATGCAGCAAGCAGGTGTGCCGGTGGTGCCTGGCTCCAACGGAACCTTGCAGGATGCCGAACAGGCCGCGCGTGAGGCCGAGCGCATTGGCTATCCCGTGCTGTTAAAAGCCAGCGCGGGCGGCGGCGGACGCGGAATGCGCCGCGTTTATCGCCCCGAGGACATCAAAAGCAGCTTTGCTGCGGCGCAGTCGGAAGCACTGGCCTGCTTCGGCAACGGCGAGATGTACTTGGAAAAGCTGGTGCTGAACCCCCGCCACATTGAGTTTCAAATTATGGCCGACCAGTTCGGAAATGTGGTTCACTTAGGCGAGCGCGACTGCTCCATTCAGCGCAAAAACCAAAAGCTGATGGAGGAGTCTCCGTCTAAAGCACTGTCCCAAGAGCTGCGCGAGCGCATGGGGCGCGATGCCGTAGCCGCCGCAAAGGCTTGCGGCTATGAGGGCGCCGGTACGATTGAATTTGTGCTTGCCCCCGACGGAAATTATTATTTTATCGAAATGAACACCCGCATCCAAGTAGAGCATCCTGTTACGGAAATGGTCACGGGGCTGGACTTGGTGCGTGAACAGCTGCGTGTGGCTGCCGGGCTGCCGCTTTCGTTCACGCAGGACGACGCGGTTATCAAAGGACATGCCATTGAAGTGCGTGTCAACGCGGAAGACCCCACAGCTGATTTTCGCCCGTCACCCGGAAAGACGAAATTTCTGCATTTTCCCGGCGGATGCGGTGTGCGTGTGGACTCGGCGCTTTATAACGGATGCGAGCTGAGCCCTTTCTATGATTCCATGGTAGCCAAAATTATTGTTCACGCCCCCACGCGCTTGGAAGCTGTGCGCAAAATGCGCCGTGCGCTGGAGGAATTTGTGGTGGAGGGCTACCCCACCGGTGCCGAGCTGGCGCATCTGATTCTGCATCATCCAGATTTTTTGCGCGGCACTTATGACACCAGTTTTATTGAACAAAATTTGCAGGATTTACTGCATTGGGGCGAACGATGCAAGCTGCCCGCAGAACAGGAGGAAGCCTAATTGAACGAACGCTTTTCACAAAGAAAACAGCGATTGCTTCGGCTGAAAATTTTGCGCGAGGGACGCGCGGCTTCTGTTCAGCGCGCTAATGCACCCGCCGTATTTGAGCAGTGCAGTGCCTGCGGTGAGGCGGTGACGAAAGCGCAGTGGGATAAAGCGCTTTACGTCTGCCCGCATTGCGGCCATCATCGCCCCATCAGCGCTTATATGCGCCTTTCCATGCTGCTCGACCCCGGCACGTTCCGGGAGCTTGACGACCGCTTAACCGCGCGCAATGCGCTGGAGTTTCCCGGCTATGACGAAAAGCTTGCCGTGCAGCGGACAAGTACGGCGCTTGAGGAGGCCGTTGTTACGGCGAAAGGGCGCGTGTGCGGAATGCCGCTTGTGGCTGTTGTGATGGACAGCCGCTTTATGATGGGCAGCATGGGCGTTGCCGTGGGCGAAAAGGTGGCGCGTGCCGCCGATGCCGCCCGAAAATCGCGCGTGCCGCTTGTCATTTTTTGCGCATCGGGCGGTGCGCGAATGCAGGAAGGCATTTTGTCGTTGATGCAAATGGGCAAAACCGCCGCTGCCATCACCCGCTTTCAGGAAGCGGGCGGCTTGTACATTGCGTGGCTGACCCACCCCACCACGGGAGGCGTGACGGCCAGCTTTGCTTCTTTGGGTGACATTACGATTGCCGAGCCGGGCGCACTGATTGCGTTTGCCGGGCCGCGTGTGATTGAACAAACCATCAATCAAAAACTGCCCGAAGGCTTTCAGCGCGCGGAATATCTCGAAGAACACGGCTTTGTGGATGCCGTTGTGCCGCGTGCGGAAATGAAAGATACATTATGCCGTCTGCTGCGGCTGCACAGCAAGGGAGGTGCATTGTAATGGAGTATACCGCTGCCGAGCGCGTCGCTTTGGCGCGCCGCCCCGGACGTCCGGGGACTGCCGACTATATCCATGCACTGTTCACCGATTTTTTTGAGCAGAAAGGTGACAGGCTGTGCCGTGAAGATGCCAGCATTTTGGGCGGCATTGCCCTGTTTCATGGCCGCCCCGTGACGGTCATCGGCCATCGCAAGGGCAAAAACTTGGAAGAAAATATGAAGTGCAACTTCGGAATGCCCAGCCCGGAGGGATACCGCAAGGCACAGCGCTTGATGCGCGCTGCCGAGAAATTTCAGCGCCCCATTATCACCTTTGTCGATACGCCGGGCGCTTACCCCGGATTAGAGGCAGAAGAACGCGGACAAGGCGAGGCCATTGCCCGGTGCCTTGCTGTTATGAGCGAGCTGACCGTGCCGCTGATTGCCGTGATTACCGGCGAGGGCGGCAGCGGCGGCGCACTGGCAATTGCCATGGGCAATCAGGTGCTGATGCTGGAAAACGCCGTTTACTCGGTGCTTTCGCCGGAGGGCTTTGCCTCCATTTTGTGGAAGGATTCCTCCCGCAGTGCCGAAGCCTGTGAAGTAATGAAGCTGACTGCGCAGGATTTGAAAGAACTAGGCGTGGTGGACGAAATCATCAAAGAGCCGGAGCAGGGAGCCCACGAGGACCCGCAGGCCATGTTTGCTGCGGTGGATGAAGCGCTTCGGCGTGCGCTGCATATGACTGACCGCTTGCCGTCGGCTGCCGCACATCGTTACCGTAAATTCCGCAAAATGGGCGCGGCCTTCTTGCAGACGTCTGGAAAGGAGCTGCCATGACAGGAATTGAAATCGTCGGTACGGGGCGCTGTGTGCCCAGCCGATTGGTGACCAATGACGACCTTTCGCGCTTTGTGGAAACAAGCGATGAATGGATTCGCACGCGCACGGGCATTGCCCAGCGCTATTTTTGTGCCGAAGGGGAAAGCAATGCACAGCTTGCCGCTGGGGCAGCGCGTGCTGCGCTGGAACGTGCCGGCATCAGCGCCGAGAAGATTGGCCTGTGTGTTGCGGCAACATTTACGGCCGACCATGCCATGCCGTCGCTGGCGTGTGAGGTGCACGAGGCACTTTCGCTGCCCGAAAGCGCCCCGGCGTTTGACGTAAATGCTGCGTGTACCGGCTTTATCACCGCGTTGGAAACGGCGCGCAGCCTGCTTGCGGGCGGCAGTTTAAAAGGAACTTATGCACTGGTGATCGGCTCGGAGGCCATCAGCCGTGTGCTTGATATGACCGACCGCAATACCTGCGTCCTGTTTGGCGACGGTGCGGGTGCAGCGGTGATTCGGCTGTCAGACAATCATGCCTACCACTGTGTGATGGGCGCGCGCGGAGATGCGTCTTTGCTTCACGCGGGTGGGGCGGGCTGTGACGAGCGGTTTGTTCACATGGAGGGAAAGGCGGTGTTCCGCTTTGCCTCCGAAACCGTGCCGAAATGCGTGATGCAGGTATTGGACAGTGCGGGCCTTACGATGGAAGACATCGACTATGTCGTTTGTCACCAAGCCAATGGCCGTATCATCGACCATGTGATGAAAAAGCTGAACGCACCGGCGGAAAAATTTTATAAAAATATGCAGTCCTACGCCAATACCTCGGCGGCAAGCATTGCCATTGCGCTGGACGAAATGAACGAAAAAGGCTTGCTCAAACCCGGAACGCGCATTGTGTGCGTAGGCTTTGGCGCGGGCCTGACATGGGGCGGTACGCTGCTGACATTTTAAAGGAGTATCAGGGAATATGAAGCATTTGAATGAAATTTTGGGAATTGAATTTCCGTTTATCCAAGGCGGTATGGCCAATATTGCCACGGGTGAATTTGCGGCGGCTGTGTCCAATGCGGGTGCGCTGGGCTTAATCGGCGCGGGCGGCATGAATGCCGAAATGCTGCGCGAGCACATTCACCGCTGCAAGGAGCTGACCGATAAGCCTTTCGGCGTCAATATTATGCTGATGAACCCTGAAGCTCCCAAGATGGCCGAGATTGTGGCCGAGGAGAAAATCCCTGTTGTGACAACGGGTGCGGGCAACCCCGGCGCTTATGTCGAATTGTGGAAAAAAGCGGGCTGTAAGGTGTATCCGGTGGTTCCTGCCACGATTTTGGCGCGCCGCTTGGCAGCGCTGGGCGTGGACGGCATCATTGCAGAGGGCACCGAGTCCGGCGGCCATGTGGGCGAAATGACCACGATGGCACTGGTGCCGCAGGTGGTTGACGTGTGCCGCGAGTTTGATATTCCTGTCATCGCGGCGGGCGGCATTGCTGACGGCCGTCAGCTGGCGGCAGCGTTTGCGCTGGGGGCATGCGGTGTGCAGCTCGGCACCTGTCTGCTCGCCAGTGAGGAATGCCCCATTCACGAAAACTATAAAAATGCCGTGCTGAAAGCCAAGGACAGCGACACCGTTGTGACGGGCCGCATTGCGGGCGTACCGGTTCGCATTTTGAAAAATAAAATGGCGCGTGAATATGTGTCGCGCGAAAAAGCCGGTGCAGACAAGATGGAGCTGGAGCACTACACGCTCGGTTCGCTGCGCCGTGCGGTGTTTGACGGCGATGTGGACACCGGAAGCCTGATGGCAGGTCAAGTAGTGGGAATGGTGAAAGAGGTGAAACCTCTGCGCATCATTTTTGAAGAAATGTACCGCGGCTATCAGCAAACCGCTGCCGCATTGGGAAATGAGGTGCGTACATGAGCATTTTGTTAGGAACGCGAACCCTCGACGTTCCCATTTTGCAAGGCGGTATGGGCGTCGGCGTTTCCATGGGCGGGCTTGCCGGCGCCGTGGCAGCGTGCGGCGCAATGGGCACAATCAGCACCGCCATTCCCGGTTACGATGAGCCGGATTTCGGCAAAAACCCGAACGCGGCCAATCTGCGCGTGCTCGCCAGAGAAATTGAAAAGGCAAAACAGATTTCTAAGGAAAAAGGGCTGGTGGCCATCAATGCCATGGTGGCGACGGTTCAGTATGCCGAAAGCGTGATGACCGCCATTAAAAGCGGTGTAGATGCGATTGTCTCCGGTGCGGGTTTGCCGAACGAATTGCCCGCCATTGCAAAGGGAGCGGATGTTTTGCTTGCGCCGATTGTTTCGGGCGGGCGTGCGGCTCGCGTGATTTGCCGTATGTGGGAAACACGTCACCAGCGCTATCCCGACTTTGTGGTGCTGGAAGGACCACAGGCGGGCGGCCATTTGGGCTTTTCCAAAGAAGAAGTGAAAAGCGGCAGCGCACCCAAGCTGGAAGACCTCATCAAAGAAACCATTGAGGCGCTGCGTCCGTTTGAAGAACGCGCCAAACGTGCCATTCCCGTATTTGCCGCGGGCGGCGTGTGGGACGGCAAAGACGCTGCCCGCATGGCGCGTCAAGGCGCTGCCGGGGTGCAGCTGGCGACACGCTTCATCGGTACTTATGAGTGCGATGCGTCGCAGGGCTTTAAAGATATTCTGATTGCTGCAAAAAAAGAGGATGTGCAGATTGTGCAAAGCCCGGTGGGAATGCCGGGACGTGCGCTGCGCACGCCGCTCATCGACCGCTTGTCGAACGGCGTAAAAACGGCGGCAGAGCATTGCGTGAACTGCTTAACGCCGTGCCCGAAAAAGGAAACGCCGTACTGCATTATGGAAGCGCTGGTGAAAGCGCTGAAGGGAAATTATGAGGAAGGGCTGTTCTTCTGCGGCTCCAATGTTTGGCGTTTGGACCGCATGATGCATGTGTCCGAATTGATTGATGAAATTATGAGAGACTGGAGGGCATTTGCATGAAGCTTGCGGTATTATATGCCGGACAAGGTGCGCAGCACGCCGGGATGGGAAAGGATTTGTATGAAGCATTTCCCGCTTTTCGCGCGGTGATGGACGAAGCCGCCGAAGCCGTGGACTTTGATTTGAAGCAGCTTTGCTTTGAAGGCCCGGACGAACAGCTCAGCCAAACGCAGTTTACCCAGCCGTGCATGGTGGCGTTTGCCGCCGGGGTAACGGCAGTGTTGCGCGAAGCAGGGCTGGAGGTGCAGGGCGCAGCGGGTCTGAGCTTGGGCGAATATTCCGCCCTTCATGCCGCCGGTGTGTTTGACGCAAAGCAAGCGGTTTCGCTGGTGGCCTTTCGCGGCAAAGCGATGATGCAGGCCGCCGAAGGGCGCGCGTGCGGCATGGCGGCTGTGCTCGGGCTGGAGCGTGATGCGCTGGAAGCTGCTTGCGAACAAGCACGCGGTGAAGGCGTTGTGGAAATTGCAAACTTTAACTGCCCCGGTCAAATGGCAATTGCGGGCGACAGCGCCGCAGTGGACGCGGCGTGCGTATACGCCAAAGAAGCAGGCGCAAAGCGCTGTGTGCCTTTGAAGGTGTCCGGCCCGTTCCACACTTCTTTGATGAAACCGGCGGGCGATGCGCTGCGCGAGCATTTTGCAAGCGTTGCATTCCAACCGATGGAGCTGCCCGTTTATTTTAACTGCTTGGGCGCACCGATGGGCGAGAGCGATTCCATTCCCGCTCTCTTGGAGCGTCAAGTGCAAAGCAGTGTTTACATGGAAGATACCATCCGCCGTATGGCGGAAGATGGCTTTGACACATTTTTGGAAATCGGCCCCGGCAAGGTGCTGACGGGCTTTGTCAAGAAAACCGCCAAAGGAACCAAGACATACAGCGTTGAGACAGCCGAGGAGCTGAACGAAGTATTGAGCGCGCTGAAAGGAGAAAACGAATGAATTTACAGGGAAAACATGCAGTCGTCACCGGCGGCGCGCGCGGCATCGGCAAAGCAGTGTGCTTGGCGCTGGCTGCGGCCGGCGCCGATGTGGTAGTCAACTTTGCCGGAAGTGAGCAGGCCGCCAACGAAGTAGCCGAGGCTTGCCGTGCGCTCGGTGTGCGTGCTGTGGCGCTGCGCGCCGACGTTTCCAACGCAGACGAGGCACAGGGGTTAATTGACGCAGCCGTTAAGGAATTCGGCAGTGTAGATATTCTCGTGAACAACGCGGGCATTACGCGCGACGGCCTTTTGATGCGCATGAGCGAGGATGATTTTGACGCGGTTTTGAATACCAACCTGAAAGGCGCATTTCATTGCATGAAGGCGGTCTGCCGCCCCATGATGAAGCAGCGCAGCGGACGCATCATTAACATTTCCAGTGTGGTAGGTGTGCGCGGAAACGCCGGACAGGCCAACTACGCCGCCAGCAAAGCGGGCTTGATCGGCATGTCGAAAAGCGTGGCCAAGGAATTGGCGGGACGCGGCGTGACGGTCAACTGCATTGCGCCGGGCTTCATTGAAACCGCCATGACGGACGTTTTGCCCGACGCGGTAAAGGAAAAGATTTTAGCGGAAATTCCCATGGCAAAATTGGGCTGTGCAGAGGACGTGGCAAACGCAGCAGTGTATTTTGCTTCCAATGAAGCAGGTTATGTCACCGGTCAAGTGCTGTGCGTGGACGGCGGCATGGCGATGTAAAGAAAGGGAGGAAGACAAGATGCAGAAAAGACGGGTTGTCATCACCGGCATGGGCGCTGTGACGCCGCTGGGCCTGAACTTGCAGGAAAGCTGGAGCGCCGTGCGCGCCAATCAGTGCGGCATTGGCCCCATTACCCAGTATGATACAAGCGAGCAAAAAGTGACCTTGGCCGGTGAGGTGAAAAATTTTGACCCCACCGCAGCCATTGACAAAAGAGAGGTGCGCAAGCTGGACCGTTACACGCAGTTTGCATTGACTGCCTCGGATGAAGCGATGAAGCAAAGCGGCCTTTGCGTGGAAAAAGAGGACACCTCCCGCTGTGCCGTATTTTTTGCCAGCGGAATCGGCGGCTTTTCCACCACACAAACTGAGTGCTTAAAAGGCGCACAGAAGGGCTATGACCGTGTTTCCCCCTACTTTATTCCCATGGCCATTTCCAACATGGCGGCGGGCAATATCGCCATCCGCTACGGCTTCCACGGTATGTGTACCTGCCCTGTAACGGCGTGCGCTTCGGGCGCAAATGCAGTGGGCGATGCGTTCCGCCACATTCGTGACGGCTATGCCGAGGTGGTGCTTTGCGGCGGTGCCGAGGCCACCATCACTTCTCTCGCCATGGGCGGCTTCACCTCGCTTCACGCCCTGCACACCGGTGACGACCCCAACCGTGCGTCCATTCCGTTTGATGCCGAGCGTTCCGGCTTTGTCATGGGCGAAGGTGCAGCGGCGCTCGTTTTGGAGGAGTATGAACACGCCAAACAGCGCGGCGCTGTGATTTTGGCGGAAGTGTGCGGCTATGGCGCAACGTGCGACGCACACCACATCACGGCTCCTGCGCCGGACGGTTCCGGTGCGGCAGCGGCGATGACACAGGCCATGCAGGAAGCGGGCATTGCACCGTCCGATGTCGATTACATCAACGCACACGGAACGTCTACCCCGATGAACGACGCGGGCGAAACAGCGGCGGTAAAACGTGCTTTTGGCGATGCCGCAAAAACGCTGGCAATGAGCTCGACCAAGTCGATGACGGGCCATTTGCTGGGAGCGTCCGGCGCGGTGGAAGCCGTATTCACGGCAATGGCGCTGAAGGACGGCTTTATTCCGGCGACGCTCAACTACAAAACACCCGACCCTGCGTGTGACCTCGATATTGTGCCGTGTCAAGGGCGTGAAGCCGCGCTTCGCTATGCCATGTCCAACTCTTTGGGCTTCGGCGGCCACAACGCAAGCATCTTGTTGAAAAAGTGGGAGGAGTAACATGACACTCGATTCCAATCAAATTATGGAGATTTTGCCGCACCGCTTTCCGTTTCAGCTCGTGGACCGCATTACCGAGTGTGAACCGGGTGTGCGCGCTGTGGGGCGCAAATGCGTAACGGTAAATGAGCAGTTTTTCTGCGGTCATTTTCCGCAAAAACATGTGATGCCCGGCGTGCTGATTATTGAAGCTTTGGCGCAGGTGGGCGCGGTGGCCCTCTTGACAGAGGAAGAAAACAAGGGTAAAATAGCATTCTTCGGGGGCATTAAAAATGCGCGTTTTAAACGGCAGGTAACGCCCGGCGACGTATTGGAGCTGACATGTGAGCTGACTGCACGGCGCGGCCCGATTGGAAACGGGAAGGCCGTGGCAACCGTGGACGGCAAAGTAGTCGCTATGGCAGAGCTGACCTTCGCTGTGGGAGAATAACACGCTTTTTGTGCCGATGGTGAAATGCCTGTTTCAACACAAAAAGGAGAATGAAATTGCTGGATACAAAATTTGCCGAGGTCTACTCCAAATTTAAGCTGCATTTTTATCAAAAGGTGTTCAGCCGCTTTCAAGAGCGCGAAGCCAGCCTGACCACTGTGGAAACGTTCTGCATGGAGATCATCCAGGCGCTGGGCACACCTACTGTGAATGAGTTTGCGTCCTTTGTGCAAATTTCTCCGCCCAATGCGGCTTACAAAGTGAACAATCTGATTCAAAAAGGCTATTTGAAAAAGGTTCGTTCGGAAACAGACCGGCGCGAGTATCACTTGGTGATCACACCGAAATATCAGGATTATTACAGCATCAGTTACAGCTATTTAAGCACCGTGATGCAGCGCATTCGCGAGCGTTTTTCCGACGAAGATGCAAAAAAGCTGGAAGAAATGCTGACGATTATTTCCGAAGAATTGATGCCGGAAATCCCGATTCGCTTGGCTCCTCCGCCGCAGATTCCTGCGCAGGAGCCGGTTGCCGACGAAACAAAAGAGGGCTGAAACACGCCTTTCTCACATAGGAAAATCCCGTTTTCGGAGCTTGCCGAAAACGGGATTTTTTGTCATATCACGAAAAGTTTTTACGCAGCCTTTTGCTGTTCCGCAGGTACAGTTTGCTGCACCTGTACACGGCGTGTCAGCAAGAAGCCCGCGGCCAGTGCGGTAAACGGCGCTACCGTTACCAGCCCAAAACTGCCTACAACGGTATCTAAAATTTCCGCTGCAACATATTTGTAGTTTAAAATGTGGTCAATCGGCGTTCCCTGCGCCATAAATACCATCAGCAGGGCAATGTACCCGCCGGAATATGCCAGCAAAAGGGTGGTGGTCATGGTGCCCATGGCAGCACGCCCCACGTTTAAGCCCGAACGCGCCGCCTCCCAGCGGCCAATGTCGGGCTTTTTCTGAATGACCTCATACACCGCCGAAGTAATATCAACGGATAAATCCATCATTGCACCCGACGCACCGATAAAGATGCCGCTCATAAAAATAGCGGTCAGGTTTAAATGGGCATAGCCGCTGTACAAAAGCGATTCAGAATCGCTCATCACAGCGCCGTGAATTTTGAACAAATCGGTAAATAAAATGCCCAAAACAGCGGTGGTGAAAATGCCTAAAAGCGAGCCGAGCGTTGCCACAACGGTGCGCCGCTCGAAGCCGTAGACAAACAAAATGATAATGGCCGTCAGCAAAACGGTAATGCCCATGCCTACCCAAACCGGGTTCATGCCCTTTAAGTAGGCGGGAACCAGCACTTTCCAAATCATTAAAACGGTGATGGCAAAGGAATAAAGCGACTGCAAGCCGTTTTTGCCCGCAAATAAAATCAGAAAAAGCGCAAACGCCGCAAACAGCCAAAGCTCTTGGGTTAAACGGTAATGGTCGGTGATTACCGCCGATAAAATTTGCCCGTCGCTTTCGCTGATGGTGACATAGGCGCGGTCGCCCGGCACAAAGATTTTATCTTTTTCCAGCGAGCCGCTTAAAAAATTGACGCCTTCAATTTCACGCCCTTTGAGCGGCCCGTCTTGAATGAGCAGTGTGCACATCTGTTCGCCGGACTGAATTAAGCCCGAGTTTTTCACGGTGTCATTATTGACCTCCAGCACTTCGCCAACAGCGCGAATGGTGCCTTGATAAAGGAGCGCATCCTCATAGCCCGTGGGAAGGGCAATGAGGATGGCAATAATGAGAAAAGCAATCACAGAGGTGCAAAGAAAACGTCGGTGAGTTTTCCATGTACGAGAAAGCATTTTATTTCACTCCGGTGAGATCAGCAAGTTTTTGGAAGATTTCGGTGTTGTCATAGTAGCCGTCAAAGTTTTCTGCGCCGACGCCCTGTACCAACACCTCTACGGGCAAGCCGGTGTGTGCATAGGAACCAAAGTTAATGCCGCTCTTATTGTTGAGCAAGTGGGTGATGGTAACCGTCAGCGGCTCATAGCTGCCGTAAAGCACATATTCTTCCTGAGAAAATTCTTCTTCATCACCGGTGCGGCTCATGGTTTCGTCATAAGCGGCTTTCAGGCACTCATATTCGTACTCGGTCATCATCAAAGCGCCGGTATCACCGGATTCCGGGTGGGAGTCGGCATTGTCTTTCTTGGAGCTGCCGTCGTCTGCGCCCTGTGCGGGAGCCGTCAGGCCGAACAGTTCGGTAACGTCCTTCATCACGTCTTCAAAGCTGGTTTTGTTCTCTTTGTAAGCCGACACATAATCGCTGTCAAATTTGGCGTAGGAGATTTTCTGTTCGTCCATATTGGTCAGGAAGGTGTCGTAGTTGGTACCGGCATAGCCGATGGTCAAACCGCCGGTCTCGTGGTCGCCGGTTACAATAATCAGCGTTTCGTCCGGGTGCTCGTTGTAAAATTCAACCGCTTCTTTTACGGCGTTATCCAGTGCAATCGTGTCCTGAATGGCGGAAGCGGCGTCGTTGGCGTGGCAGGCCCAGTCGATTTTACCGCCCTCTACCATCATAAAGAAGCCGTTGTCGTTGTCCAGCACCTCAATGCCTTTGCGCACATAGTCGGCCAGCGCCCACTGTCCGTCCTTGAGGTCAATGTCATACGGCATGGCGTTGCTGTCGGCTACATTTTCTTCAATGACAATCACGGGGCCGGACTCTGCCGTTAAGGCTTCGGCTTCCTTCGTTGTTTTCACCACGGTATAGCCGGCTTCCTCGGCCAAGGTGTAAAGGTCGGTTTGGTCTTCGTCCTTGCCGGTCGGCTGGTTGAAGTCGCCGCCTGCAAAATAGTCAAAGCCGCTGTCAATCAGCTCCAAGCCAATCTCATAGTAACTGTTGCGCGAAGCTTGGTGGGCATAAAATGCTGCGGGCGTTGCGTGGTTTAAGTTGACAGAGGAAATCACGCCGATTTTATAGTCTTTCTGCGCTTTCAGCTTTTCAGCAATGGTTTCGTACTCGGTTTTAAAGTCCTCGCTCACGTTGATGCTGCCGCTCCATGTTTTAAAGCCGGTGGCAATGGAGGTGGCTGTGGAAGCCGAGTCGGGGGCAAAGGAAGTGCTGTCATACGTCTGTGCGGAACCGGCAATCGGGAAATCCATCATGGTCAAATGGTTCGCGCTTTGCAGAACGGTTTTCTGCTCGCCGTCTACGCTTACGGTTTTGGCAGAGGCATCTTTTCTGGAGGCGCTCAGATAATAATTCGTCAGCTGAATTTGCGGATAGCTCATGCCGTCGCCAATGAATAAAAAGACGTACTTGGGAATACCGGCAGAGGCGGTGGCTGTGGCCGCAGTGGCTTCACTGCTGTTTGCGGTGCTGGAGGTAGGTGCTGCTTGTGCGGTGCAGCCGGTTGCTACGCTGGCAAGCATCGCGGCAGTGCAAAGCAGGCTGGCGGTTTTTTTGTTCATAGTTCAGTTCTCCTCTTTCTCTGCATAGCGCAGACTAGATGTGTCCTTCGGACAGCTTTTATTCTAACGGCCGTGCTGTAAAGTTTGTTACCGGATATTTGTAAAAAAGGACACAAAATTTGCAAAATTTTGGTAAGATGAGGCCTGTCAGACCAATAAAAAAGAAAATGTTAATACAAAAGTGAAAATATTGATAAAATGTATTTACATCATGTGATTTGCTTGCTATAATGACAGCAAAACAGCACAAAACCGTTTTGTGCTTGTCGAACTTTTAAGCAATCAGGAGGAGCTTTTTATGAGCCGTACCATTCAAACCGTCTATATTGTGCATCATTCGCACACTGATATTGGATACACTGATTTGCAGGAAAAAATTATTGCCAATCAGGTAGAATATCTGCGTCAGGCAGTACGCCTTTGCAGTGCGCCCGAGCATGAGGGCTTTCGCTGGAACTGTGAAACATGGTTTTGCGTGCGCGAATTTTTAAAACAGGCAGCCGAGCAGGAAAAACAAGACTTTTTCCGCTTGATGAAAGAGAGAAAGCTGGGCTTTTCGGCGAACTACCTCAACTTCACCGATTTGGTGGACAGCGAGATGCTGAATGACGCTTTGGACGAGATGTGCGCTGTGCTGGACGAGCAGGGCGTGGCTCACCGCACTGCCATGTTTGCCGACATCAACGGCATTTCCATGGGTCAGCGTGATGCACTCATCCATCATGGCGTTGAATTTTTGTACACCAATATTCACTGCCATCACGGCATGTATCCGCTGTATCAAAACCAAACGGCTTACCGCTGGGAAAATGCCGAGGGCAAACAGCTGCTTGTGTGGAACGGCGAACACTACAACCTGGGCAACGCACTGGGCATTGTACCCAATCGCCAAGCCAATTTTATGACGCAGGACTTTTTTGGAAAAGTGCCGCAGCAGGTAGAAGCTGTGGATATTCTGCACGGCAACCTGCAAAAATACTTAGCGGAATGTGAAGAAAGCGGCTATGCTTATCCGTTCATCATCGCGAGTGTGTCGGGCGTGTTCAGCGATAACGCACCGCCCGAACCCAAAATTCAAAAGATGGTAAACGACTACAACGAGCGCTATGGCAAGGACGGCGTGCGTCTGCAAATGGTTTCCCTGCAAGAGCTTTATGACGCAGTTGCTCCTTACTTAACAGATGTGCCTGTTTACCACGGCGATTTGACCGACTGGTGGGCGCACGGCATTGGCTCTACACCGTATGCGGTGAAGCATTATCGTGACGCGCGTCACCGCTACCACGAGTGTCTGCGTTTGGAAAAGGACGCAAAAGAAAAATATGCACAGCTGGCACAAAAGGCCCGCGACAGAATGCTGCTGTATGCCGAACACACTTGGGGACATTCCAGCACCATTACACACCCGTATGAATCTATGGTACTCCACTTGGATATGCGCAAAAACGGCTATGCTTCCGATGCGCATGAAGCAGCATCCTGCATGATGCAGAACATTCGCCGCGAGAAAGGCGAGCTGTGTACTTATTACAGCTCAAACGGCGTTGTTCGCGTTTATCCCACCGCATGTGTGAAGGGGTTGCAGCCCGTTGAGTTCTATCTGGAAAATCCGCACTTGAAGGCGGCGCGTGTGGTGCGCGACGACGGCGTGGAGATGAACTGCCAGATTCACACCGGCTCCCGCGGTCAGCACATTACGTTCTTGGATTGCTTCGAGGACGGCAAACCGCGTGAGTACACCTTTACCGAGCAGCCCTGCCAGCCGGAAATGCCCAGCCATCGCCATGCTTATATCGGCTCGGAGCGTGTGAAAGACATTATCAGCGATTACGACACCGCTTCCTGCTTCCTGCCCTATCAGTATGAAAACCAGTGGTTCCGCCTGTCTTATCGTCCTGGTGAAGGCGTGACGGAATTTATCCATAAAGCCAGCGGAAAGAATATGATCTCGGAGGGAGAAATTCCGTTCTTTACCCCGGTTTATGAATGTACGCCCATTCGCTGGAAAAGCGATTTTGAATTTTCCGGCAAGCAAGCCGAGGAGCGCCGTCTGCTGGGCCGCAATATCCGCGGCAAGCACGCACAGCTTTCTGTGGCACAGCTGAAAGAAATTGTGTGCCGGGAACGCGGCCCGGTCTTTACACTGCTGGAAATGAAATTTGAAATGGAAGGCTCGATGCACACCAGCGTGTTCCTGCGTCTGTTTGAGCAGGCCCCGCGCATTGACTTCTATCTTGAACTGGGAAAAACCTTGTCGCAGGATATTGAGAGCGTCTTTTTGCCGATGCAGCTGAATTTGGATGATGCACAGCAGGTGTATTTGAAAAAGGGAACCGAGGCGTTCCGCCCGGGTATCGACCAACTGCCCGGAACCTGCATGGAATACTACGGAACCGACGACGGCTTGGCGTTTGTTACCTCCAAGGGCAGCATGTTGATTGCCTGCCACGATGTACCGCTTGTGTATATGGGGGAAATGCGCCATCACGCAGTGCGTTTGTGCGACGGCAAACCCGAAAACAATCAGCGCCCGATGTACTCTTGGGTAATGAACAATATTTGGGAAACAAACTTTAAAATGGATTTGTCCGGCTTTGCACAGTACCGGTACAGCCTGTACTGGAGCGAGGAAACAAACGGGGAACAGGCCATGAAGGAGCTGACCGAACGCACCTTTGACCCCGCCGCTCTGCTGGTAAAGGAGCTGTAAGCGTTACGCGCAGCATTCCTGCTGTGGTTAGGCGTGATTCTTTGCCTTGGCAGCACAGCTGATTTGCTGTTTTCCACCAATCAAAATGAAAGGATGCGCTGCAAAGTTTCTTGCTTTGCGGCGCATCCTCAGTTTGTCGAAAAAGCTTCGCTTTTTCACAAACTGTGTGCCTATTTCAAATGGAAAAGAGGGCTAGCCCCCTTTTCCAAGCCTTTTTCCCCTTGCAGCCTGGGTTCTTTCTGAATCAGGCGGCAGTTTTTCGACAGTCTCAGGATGCGCTGCAAAGTTTCTTGCTTTGCGGCGCATCCTTTTTTATAAAAAGAGTTTGAAACTGTTTATCAGAGCGTAAAAGACTCTAAAAACGATATTTTTTGTCGTTTTTTGTTGACAGAACAAAGGATGCACGGTAAAATATTTGAGGCTTAGATATTGTTTTCACGCATTGCCTTTGGAGTTTGAAATCAGTGTCAGGAAAACCTGACCGCTTTTTTCTGACTTGAGAATGGCAGAAAGCTTCAAGGGATTTGCGGTGAGATTGCGATTTTTAAAACAGATCGGAGCACGACTCCGACTGTTTTTTTTTGTTGCAATTCTATTAAAAGGCCAACAAAAAGGTTGTTCCAACAACTTTTCCGCTTTAAAATTGACACATTTGAAAAGGAGGATAAAAGAAAAGGTGTTAAAAAGAAAAAACATGGTAAAACAAAAAGGACGGTTTCGTTTAGGCGTCAACGGAAAGCTTCTGATGGGAATCGGCGTTCCGATTTTGGTTATTTTGGTTGTTTTGGAAATTGTGATTACAAGCCAAGTAACCAGTGTGACCTCTAAGATTAAAACCGAGAATATCAGCAACCAAATTCAAGCGGCATCCAGCCAAGTGGAAGAATATTTTCAAAAATTTATTGTCAGCGGCAAAATATTGGCCAACCGCAGAACCATTAAAACGCTGTTGGAAGAAGCAGAAGCTGCCGACTCGAATTTTCGATTTCAAACATCCGAAGAATATGCCAATGTGATCAAGGATTTAAATCAGGCGCAGTCTGTGCAGGGCAGTGTGGTGCAGGGCGTTTGGGTGACAGGCATCAAAAACAGTCAGCTGATCCAGTCGGACGGTTTCAGCAGCGATGCAAGTTTTGAGGTCACAGAGCGCGCATGGTATCAAAGCTTGCTGGAAAAGCCGGGCGAAACCATCGTTTCTCCTGCTTATACCGATGTAAGTACCGGAAATGTAGTAGTGACTGTTGCAACGCCTATTTACAACAGCGCTAATAAAATGATTGGTGCAATCGGAACCGATATTGCCTTAACCGAGCTTCAAACATATCTGCAAGAAATTTCGATTGGACAGCAGGGCTATCTCACCGTGTATGACTCGAATCAAAACTTAATCTATCACCCCGACGAGTCTCTTTTAATGCACAATTTAAGCGAAATTACTTATTCAGACAATATGATGTCGGCTCTTCAAAATCATCAAGCAAGCGGTATGATGAAATACCAGCGAGATAATAAGAGCTTTTACGGCAGCACCGATTATTTAGAAAGCATGGGCTGGTCTGTGATGGGTTGTATGCCCGAAAGCGAGTATGTGCAGGAAACATTGCTGGTAAAAGTGAGCATTTATATCGGCTTTGCGGTGTGCATTCTGCTTTTGGCAGGAATTTGCACCTATCAGTCGAGAAAAATTGTTAAGCCGCTTCAAGTTTTGAATGGTGCAGCCAAGGAATTTGCAAACGGCAACTTAGATGTATCCATTCAAAAAACAACAGACGACGAAGTGGGAGATTTGACGGATGTGTTCATCCAGACACAGTCTGGGCTGCGCCAGATTATTTTTGATATTGGACATGTGCTTCAAGAAATCTCCAACAAAAACCTGACGGTAAAACCGTCGGCCACCTACCAAGGAGCCTTTGTTCAGATTGAAAATTCACTGAATGAAATTACACTGCGCATGAATGAAGTGTTGAAAGTCATTCATGAAACATCTTATGAGGTGGATTCCGGCGCCAATCAATTGGCGGGAGGCTCTCAGTCTTTGGCGCAGGGAGCAACGCAGCAGGCCAGCTCGGTCGAAGAGCTTTCGGCAACCATCAATCAAGTTTCACACCAAATGCAGCGCATGTCTCAGCACGCCCAGCACGCAAGTGAAAAAGCCGCTGATGTTGGCGAAGATGTCAAACAAAGCAGCAAAAAAATGCAGGATATGGTGCAGGCGATGCAGCGAATTGACAACGCATCCAACGAAATTCAAAAAATTATCAAAGCCATTGAGGATATTGCCTTCCAGACAAATATTCTGGCTTTGAATGCGGCAGTGGAAGCGGCACGCGCTGGAGCTGCCGGAAAGGGTTTTGCCGTTGTTGCCGACGAGGTTCGCAATCTGGCAGCTAAGTCAGCCGAGGCATCTAAAACAACGGCGCAGCTTATTGCAAACTCCCTTGCAGCGGTAAAGGATGGCATTTTGCTGGCGCAGGAAGCGAATGATTCGTTGATACTCGCGGTAAATGACGTCCAAGGCGTTGCCGAAAATATCAGCAGCGTATCGGATGATTTGCAGGACCACGCCAAAACCATGGGGGATTTGTCTACCGGAATTGAACAAATTTCCAGTGTGGTTCAGACAAACTCTGCTACAGCCGAGCAAAGCGCGGCGTCCAGTGAGGAGCTGTCAGCCCAGGCGAACACGCTGAAAAAGATGATGGGTGAGTTTCAATTTAACATGGACAGCGAAGTATAAGCGCCTTTTGCTGCGTTTACAGCAAGTGCTTTGCGGGCCGCTTTGATGCGGCAAAATTAGTGATTGCACAAAACACAAAAGAAGAAGGCTGAGCGAACACCGCTCAGCCTTCGAGACTGTCGAAAAACCGCCGCCTGATTCAAAAAAAAGACGAGTTGCAAGGGGAAAAAGGCTTGGAAAAGGGGGCTAGCCCTCTTTTCCATTTGAAATAGGCACACAGTTTGTGAAAAAGCAAAGCTTTTTCGACAAACTGGAAGGCTGAGCGAACACCGCTCAGCCTTCTTCTTTTACACGATCTTTGTTCAATGTTTTGCAGCGCCGCTTGGAAGCCTCGTCCGCAGACAGGGCTGCATGTCATTCCTTCATGTGATCCATGGCGGCAATGGCGCCACGGCATTCTTTGCAGATATTCCGGCCTTGATAGGTTTGCACACCTACGGCACTGCCGCAGAAAATACAGGCGGGTTGATATTTCTTCAAAATAATGCTCTCATCGTCTACATACACTTCAAGAGCCGAATCTTTGTCAATATCCAGCAGGCGACGCAGCTCAATCGGCAACACGACACGACCGAGGTTATCCACCGGACGCACAATTCCCGTAGATTTCATGGGAATCCCTCCTTTGTTTCAGTGTAACCGTATTATACCAAACCTTGCCAAATATTGTCAATCTTTGGAAAATGCTTTTCACATAAAAAACCCATATTTTACGTTTTTTCAAGCAAATTTTCACGGTTTGTTCAAGATTTTCACCGGATTTTTACGAAAAACATGTCGAAAAATGTCAACAAATCATGTGAGGGAAAGAAACCCCACTTTTTTGTAAACTTTACGCAGCATTTTTGCAGCAATGTAATTCGCTTTTTCTGCGCCCTGCGAGAGAACACCATCCAAATAAGCTTTATCCGCCAAAATGCGATGGTATTCCTCCTGAATGGGGCGCAATGCGTCCACGACGCTTTCACCAACAGCCATTTTAAAATCGCCGTACCCTTTGCCGGCAAATTCGCGCTCGATTTCCTCAAAGCTTTTGCCGGTGCAGGCGCTGTAAATCGACATCAAGTTGGTTACGCCGGGCTTTGATTCGTCCGCGCGCACGCAGCTGTCGGAATCGGTCACAGCGCGTTTAAATTTTTTCATAATCACGTCCGGCTCATCCAGCATACGCACAACGGCGTTGGCGTTGGTGTCCGACTTGCTCATTTTCTTTTCCGGCTCTTGCAGACTCATCACCTTGGCGCCCACCTGCGGGATGTACCCCTCAGGAATGGGGAAGGTTTCGCTGTAAATGCCGTTGAAGCGCTGGGCAATATTGCGCGCGAGCTCCAAGTGCTGCTTTTGGTCTTTGCCGATGGGTACCAGGTCGGTGGCATATAAAAGAATATCTGCCGCCATCAAGATGGGGTAAGTCAGCAGGCCGCCGTTGATATCCTCGGGGTGTTTGGCGCTTTTTTCTTTAAACTGGTGCATCCGGGTTAAATCGCCAAACGGACAAAAGCACCCCAGCACCCAAGACAGCTGCGCGTGAGCAGGCACATGGCTTTGCACAAACAAAATGCTCTTGGAGGCGTCTACGCCGCTGGCCAAAAGCAAAGCGGCAGTTTCGCGCGTTTGACGGCGCAAATCAGCCGGGTTTTGGCGCACCGTGATGGCGTGCTGGTCTACGACCGAGTAGATGCAGTCATATTCTTCCTGCAAAGCACCCCAGTTGCGAACCGCACCCACATAATTGCCAAGCGTAAAAGTCCCCGTGGGCTGAATGCCGCTGAATACCCGTTTTTTCTGCTGTTCCATGCTTGTCATCCTCTTTTCTTTGCCGCGGTGCCGGTTCGCTTCGGCGCAGCTGCTTTAAATTTTACTTTATGCAGCTGTTATTATAGCATATGTTCCCGCGCAAAGCAATTGACAAACGATGCCCGGAGAGATAAACTAAATAGGTATAGCAATCGGCGGAAATAGCACGAAATATGCGGTGAAACCAGCGCCGAAAAAGTTTTATTCTGCGGCCATGCATCGGCTGTATGATTAAAGGAGTAAGAAGTTATGTCAAAAACTGTCCGTACCCGTTTTGCCCCCAGCCCCACGGGCTATATGCATGTGGGCAATCTGCGCACCGCGCTGTATGCTTACCTGATGGCAAAGCATACCGACGGCACCTTCATTCTGCGCATTGAAGATACCGACCAGGAGCGTTATGTGGAAGGCGCTGTGGACATCATCTACAACACCCTTCGGGAAACCGGCCTGATCTGGGACGAAGGCCCCGACATCGGCGGCCCGGTTGGCCCGTATGTACAAAGCGAACGCATGGGCATGTTCAAAGAGTATGCCGAGCAGCTGGTGAAAGAGGGAAAGGCATACTACTGCTTTTGCGATAAAGACCGCTTGGAGGAAATGCGCTTAGTGCAGAAAGCCAGCGGACAAGCGCCCCACTATGACGGCCACTGCCGCCATCTGTCTGAGGCGGAAATCCAGGAAAAGCTGGCGGCGGGCGTGCCTTACGTGATCCGTCAGAAAATGCCGGAAACAGGCACAACTTCTTTTGACGACGTTGTATATGGCCATATTGAAGTGGAGAACTCCACTTTGGATGACCAGATTTTGATTAAAACCGACGGTATGCCCACCTATAACTTTGCCAACGTCGTGGACGACCATCTCATGGGTATTACGCACGTCATCCGCGGTTCGGAATACCTGTCCAGTGCGCCGAAGTACAACTTGCTGTATGAGGCTTTCGGCTGGGAGATTCCCACCTATATCCATTGCCCGCCCGTTATGAAGGACGCACAGAACAAGCTGTCGAAGCGCAACGGCGACGCCAGCTATCAGGATCTGGTGGCCAAAGGCTACTTGACCGAGGCTGTGCTGAACTACATTCTGCTGTTGGGCTGGAGCCCCAAGGGCGAACAGGAGATTTTCAGCCTGAAAGAAATGGTAGAGCTTTGGGACGAGCATTTTATCGGAAAAGCTCCGGCCATTTTCGACCCGCAGAAGCTGCGCTACATCAATGCGGAGTATATCCGTGCGCTCAGCCCCGAAGCCTTCTTTGAAAAGGCAAAGCCCTATATGGACGAAGTGGTGCATTGTGATTGCGACCGCGAATTGCTGGCAAGCGTGCTTCAGCAGCGCTGCGAGGTACTCAGCGATATTCCCGAGCAGATTGACTTTATTGACGAAATGCCGGAGTATGAGCTGGACTTGTACACCAGCAAAAAGATGAAAACCACCCCGGAAACCTCCAAGGAGGCCATCAACGCTTTGCTGCCGGTACTGGAAGAAGTGCAGGATTGGACACGCGACAATATCCACAACGCCGCTTTTGCTTTGATTGAAAAGCTGGGCGTGAAGAACGGCTATATCTTGTGGCCGCTGCGTGTGGCGCTGTCCGGCAAGCAGTTTACCCCCGGCGGCGGTATTGAGCTGGCTGCTATTTTGGGCAAGGAAAAGAGCATTGCCCGCTTGAAAGCTGCGCAGGAGCGCTTGGCACAGCTGTAAGCAAAAGAAATCAGCCGCCGAGAGCGGTTCTTTCAAAAACAAAAAAGGGTATGCGGAAAGGTTTTGCCTCTCCGCGTACCCTTTTTCTATTTGCTCAAAATTACTTTTTGTCAAACAGGCTGAGCCATTCGCCGTAGCCTTGCGCTTCCATTTCGTCGTAGGGAATAAAGCGCAGCGACGCGCTGTTGATGCAGTAGCGCACGCCGTTGGGGCTTTCCGGTTCTCCATAAAACACATGGCCCAAGTGAGCGTCACCGGCTTCGCTTTTTACCTCGGTGCGCTTCATGCCATAGGATAAGTCCTCGTGAAAGGAAACGCTGTTTTCGTCAATGGGCGCAGAAAAGCTGGGCCATCCGCAGCTGCTTTCAAATTTATCGAGAGAAGAAAACAGCGGCTGTCCGGTCGTGACATCTACATAGATGCCTTTTTCGTCAAAATTCCAGTATTCGCCGGTGAAAGCGCGTTCCGTTGCGCCGTTTTGCGTCACCTCATATTGTAAGTCACTTAAATTTTCGCGCAGAATGTCGCGGCTGGGTTTTTCCCAGCGATTTTCTTGCGGTGCCTCGCCGTTTTCGCCGCGGATCAGCTCATTGATGCTTTGAAACGTTTGCACGGGGATATGGCAATAACCGTTTGGGTTTTTGTCAAGATAATCTTGGTGATATTCTTCCGCAGGGAAAAAGCTCGTTAAGGGCGCAATTTCTACCGCGAATGTTTTATACTTTTGGCGCTCTTGTTCGGCGTAATCTTCCACGGTTTTTTGGGCGGCTTCATCCGAAAAATAAATACCTGTTTGGTATTGGTCGCCAATATCATTGCCTTGGCGCTTTTCTACCGTTGGGTCAATGACAGAAAAGAATGCCGTTAAAAGCTGGTCAAGGCGCACCTGCTGCGGGTCGTACACCACGCGGACAGTTTCCCGGTATCCGGTATCGCCGCGGCATACCGTTTGATAATCGGGCGTAATTTGGGCGCTGCCGTTGGCATAACCGCTTTGCGCGTCCAGCACGCCGTCAATGCTTTGAAACAGCTTTTCCGTGCCCCAAAAGCAGCCGCCTGCAAAATAAATCTCCGCTGCGCCGTCGGGCAGGGAAGAAAGAGTCGTGCTCGTCATATCCTGTTCCTCCTGTTGTGCTGCAAGGGATGCCGCCGTGCTGGAACTGCTCACGCTGCACCCCGACAAACAAAGGGCTGCGGCAAGCCCCGCTGCTGCAATTCGTTTTCGCATTTGGCACCTCCGTTTTTAATGATAATATAAAATGTTAAATAAGAACTATTATCATTATGAAAGCCTTATTTCGATTTGTCAAGGTGCGGCGGCCATTTTCATAAAACCTTTACAACATCGCCACGGCAAGCGGTGTTTTGACAAAGCGGGAGAAAAAAACACACTTTCATACAGCAGGAACAGACAAAAACTTTTCGCCGTCGCTTTTATACTGAATGGTGAACCCTCGCGCAGCCCCAGCGGACAAGCCCGCCCTGCGCTGAAAACCCAAAAGAAAGCAGGTTGATTGTTCATGTCTGTGAAACCAAAAGTGATTTTGCCGCCTTTGCTTCGGCAGCCTCTTCGCAGTCAGGCCCGTCGCTGGGGACTGCGCCTTCTCAAGCCGCTTGCCTGTCTGGTGATGGGCTTTTTATCCTCGGGTGCGGTGCTGTTTGGCAGTATGCATCCGCTGGGCCTTTGCTTTGCGGCCAGTGTCCCTGCGCCGCTGGCTATTTTTGCGGCGCTGGGGGCCGGTGCAGGGTACACGTTCTTTTTAGACCTCACCGCGGCCAGTGCCTATTTTCTGGCCTTGGCAGGCGTTGCGCTGCTGCGCGCTTTAGCCGATTGGAAGCACTGGGAGGAAGCGCCGCTGTTTGCGGCCACGGCGGGTGCGCTGTGCTTTACTTTTATCCGCACCGGTTTAAGCCTATTGGAAGATCATGCTTTGCTCTCCATTTTGCTCACTTGTGCCGAGGGAATGCTCATCTTGGGCATGTCTTACTTACTGTCCGCTTTTTTTGCGCTTAAAGTTTACACCCTGCGTCAAACGGATTATGAGCAAAACGCCGCCATCTGCTTTGCCTTTATGGCGTTTTTGGCCGTGTTCACGCCCTACTCGGTGCTGGGGCTGATGCCCGCAAGAATTTTAGCGGCGCTGGCGGTACTGTGTGCTTCGTGGCGTTATGGGGCATCCGGCGCAGCCATTACGGGTGTGGCGGTGATTGCTGCGCTCACGATGTGCGACGCTTCGTCTTTGTTTGCTGCGGCGGGCATTGCGGTGGGCGGCCTGTGCGCCGGTTTATTTGCGGGACAATTGCGGCTGCCTTCGGCGGTTGCGTTTTGTGCGGCGGGATTTTTAGGCGTTTTGTGTGCGCCGATGCCGGGTGCAGGGCTTTTATATATGGTAGAGCTTTTGACTGCTTCTGTTCTTTTTATTTTCATTCCGCTGCGCTTGGCGCTTCGGCTGCCGCAGCCGGCACAGCTGCTTTCTGCGGCTTCCTCGCGTGCTTGCTCGGCGGCGCTGGCCAATCGGCTGAATGCACTTTCCGGCGCGTTGTACGGTGTGGGGGAGACAGTGGAACAGGTGTGCCGAAAAATGGCCAATGTGCAGCGCCCGGAGCTTTCGCTGGCTGACGCTGTATCGCGCCGGTGCTGCAACGAGTGTTCGCGCCGCTTTTCCTGCTGGGTTGACCACGCGCATGACTGCTATGCTGCTTTTGCAAAACTGGACACGGCTTTGACACACGGCGAATGGCTGGACGCGGCCCAGCTGCCCGCACCGTTGGACACGCTGTGCATTCAGCCGCAAAAAGTATGCGCCTGCGCCTACGCCGAACATGCCCGGCGCATTGAGCTGCGCGGAATGCGCACCCAAGATGCCGCCGTTCGCGCGGCGCTTTGCGAGCAGTACGGGGCGCTGGCGGCTTCGCTGGGCAGCCTTTCCGGGGAGCTGTCCATGGCGGAACTGCCCGACCGGCGTAAGTCCGCGCGGCTCAAGTCGCTGTTTTGGGAGCTGGGGCTGGAGCCGGGCGATGTCAGCGTGGCGCAGGATATGCACGGGCGGCTGTTGGCAAATGCTTGTGTTGCGCCCATTGATTTCTCTCAGCAGGAGCTCAGCGAGCTGACGCAGGAGGTTTCCGCCTTGTGCCGCCGCCGCTTTTCTCAGGCGCAAGCAACGGCCACGCCGGTGATGACGATGCTGACATTCCGCCAAGCCCCGTGTTTTGAGGCCGACTTCGGCGTGTATGGGCTGGCGGCTCACCCCGGCGGCGTTTCCGCCGATGCGGCACGCGCGTTTTTGTGCAGCGACGGCTATGCCTGTGCCGTGCTGTGCGACGGGATGGGAACAGGCAAGGAAGCTGCCGTTGATGGTGTGATGGCTGCACAGCTGGCGTGTGAGCTTTTAAAAGCCGGTTTTGCCCCCGAGGAAACGGCGCGTTTGGTGAACGGCTCTTTGGCGCTGAAAAATGGTGCGGGGCAGGAATCGGCCACCACATTGGATATTTTAAAAGTGGATTTATTTACCGGACAAGCCGTTTTATTTAAGGCCGGGGCTGCGCCGACCTTTGTGGTGCGCTCCGACTTTGTGGACACCTTTCACACAGAAAGTGTTCCGCTTGGCATTTTGGATAAGGTGCTGGGGCATACGCTGTCGCTGACACTGCAAGAGGGCGACACTGCTGTACTGGTAAGCGATGGCGCAGTGGATGCAGGTGCAGACTATCTGCGGGCTGTATTGAGCGAAAAAAAGCGGCAAACCGCGCAGGGGCTTGCCGAATTTGCCGCCACCCGCGCCCGCGCTCATGCGAAGAACCCGGATGACATCACCGTATTAACGGTGCGCATCACACGCACCTGTGCCTTTTAACTTATAAAATACCGGCGCTGCGGTCTACCGAGGTGGAAAGAATAATCTGGCTGGAGGTTGCGCCAAACTTTTGAAAGCGGTTAATCAAACTTTCCAGCTCGGCAATGCCGGAACATGCCACGCATAAAATAAAGCTGTAACTGCCGGTGACGTGGTAGCACCGGGCCACGCCAAGCTGGTGGTCGGCCAGCATTAAAAATTCTTCGTGGTCGGAGGGGGCAACACTAACGCTGATGAGCGCTTCAATTTGATGTTCGGTTACTTTATCGCCGTATACAACGGTATATCCGGCAATAATTTTTTCGCGTTCCATGCGGCGGATGCGTTCGCTGACGGCGGGGCTGGTGAGCGCCACTTTTTGGGCAATATCCTTTACGGTCATGCGCGCATTTTGTGCGAGCAGGTTTAAAATTCTTTTATCAATATCATCCATGTTTTTTCATCTCCCTGTTTTGGAATCCCTTTGTTTTTTAAGCGCTTTTGGTGTAAATTTTTGCTTTATGAAAAAAGCGTCGTCATATTTTGTTGCTTTTTAATTATATAAAGTTTTTTGTGGGTTGTAAATAAATTTTTTAAATCAAAAGCGCTTTTTCCCCTTTGACAGATTAAAAAAAAGGTGTATAATAATAAGCGTCGGAGGAATTCGGCTTCTTAGTTATGCTTACAAGTTTTATTTTTATACTTTCCCACCCCTCTATGCAAAAGGAGCTGTCGCAAGACGGCTCCTTTTGCTTTTCCTGTTTTTCAAAAAAGGGCACGTTTCAGCCTTTGGGCCAAAGCGTGCCTTTTTCAATTTAAAAGAATGCTTTTAAGGGAGCAGATAGGCTTCAAACAGATGAACCTGTGTGGATTTCACAATGCCCTCCAGATACAGCCCGTCCTCGCGGTATTCCTCTTGCAGCACCGTTCCATGCTCACGCATGGGAGCCGCTGCGCCCAATTTATCATAGGGAAGCAGCACACGAATGCGGCGAACGCGGTCGGAAAGCACCTGCTCAATGCGCTCCAAAAGCGCGTCGATTCCATAACCTGTTTTTGCGCTGATGCAGACGGCTTCGGGGTCCAGCAGCAGTGCGCCGTCCATTAAGTCCCATTTGTTGTAAACAACAATTTGCGGAATGTCCGCACAGCCAAGCTCTGTTAACACTTGGTCGGTCACGGCCAGCTGGTCGGGCGCTTCGGGGTCGGCGCCGTCGCACACCTTTAAAATGACATCGGCATAGGCCGCTTCTTCCAAGGTGCTTCGGAAGGCTTCCACCAAGCCGTGCGGCAGACGGCTGACAAAGCCGACGGTGTCTACCGCCACCGTTTCCAGCCCGGACGGCAGCACCAAGCGGCGCGCTGTTGGGTCCAGCGTAGCAAACAGCATGTTGGCTTCCATCACATCCGCGCCGCATAAATGGTTCAGCAAGCTGGATTTTCCCACGTTGGTATACCCCACCAGCGCGATGACCGGCACGCCGTTTTTCTTGCGGCTTTTGCGTGTTTCCGCGCGTCGGCGCTCCATATCGGAGAGCTTTTCTTCCAGCGCGTCAATGCGCCGGCGCACATGACGGCGGTCATATTCCAGCTTCGATTCACCCGCGCCGCGTCGTGCGCCCGCACCGCCGCCGCCACCGCCGCCCTGACGCGACAGGCTTTGGCCAAGCCCCGCTAAACGCGGCAGACGGTAACGCAGCCCGGCCAGCTCGGTTTGCAGCTTGCCTTCGTTGGTCACCGCGCGGTTTTTGAAGATTTCCAAAATCAGCATGGTGCGGTCAATGACTTCGATTTCCAAAATTTCTTCCAGATTGCGAATTTGGCTGCCGGAAAGCTCTGCGTCAAAAATAGCGCATTCCGCCCCGACGTTTTGGCAAAGCAGATGCCCCTCAGCCAAGCGCCCTTCGCCTAAATAGGTGGCCGCTTCGGGTACATCGCGCTTTTGCACAATTTGACCCACACATTCCATGTGGTTGGCTTCGGCCAGCGCCGAAAGCTCCTCCATGCTGCGCTCCATGTCGTACTCGCCGCGGTCCAGCCCGAACAAGACAACTTTAATGCTTCCTTCTTGCGTCATGCGTGTTCTCCTTTTCGGCAGGGGCGCTTGAAATTGCCCCGTGTATTTTGGTATCATTATAGCGGTATCGCGCCCATCCGTCAACGCACAGTCAGGCGGAAACCGGGCGTTTGCAACAGGAGGCTTTCTATGAATTATCGCATGATTGTATTGGATTTAGACGACACGCTGCTGAAAGATGACCGCACTGTGTCGGAGATGACCCGCCGCCGCTTGCTGGAAGCCCAGCAGCAAGGAACGGTTGTCGTGTTGGCGTCCGGCCGCCCGACGTATGCCATGCAGCACTTGGCACAGGAGCTTTGCCTTGCGCAGTACGGCGGATATTTGATTTCGTTTAACGGTGCACGCATTACGGCATGTGAAAACGGCGCTGTGCTGTCCAGCGTGGACATTTCTCACGCGCAAATGTGCCGACTGTTCGACCTTGCACAGGAACAGAACGTCTATATTCAGACGTATACCGAGGATCATATTCTGGTTTCAAAAGATAACGAATATACACAAATCGAGAAAGAAATTACCGGAATGGATGTAGTGGAATGCGCCGACTTCAAAGCGGAGATTCCCAAAACCGCAGTGAAAGCGATGATGCTGGAACACCCCGACCGCTTAAAACAAGTGGAGCAAGCGCTTCGCCCGGTCATCAAAGACGAACTGTATATGACTATTACGAAGCCGTTTTTTCTGGAATTTATGAACCCGGCTGTGGACAAAGGAAAAAGCCTTGTCACCTTGGCTGCACACCTTGGGATTTCCATGGAACAGGTGATTGCCGTGGGCGACAGCTATAATGACATCAGCATGATTGAGGCCGCCGGGCTGGGTGTTGCCATGGGCAACGCGGTTGAAGCCGTCAAGCAGGCCGCTGATTATGAAACCGACGACAACGAACACGACGGCGTGGCGCGTGTGGTAGAAAAATTTTTTCTGAATCAAGAATAGTAAACAACAGCGGACGTACCAAGCTTGGTACATCCGCTGTTATTTTATGTGTATTTTTTGAAAGCGAAAAACGCTTAAAACGCCCAGTTGCCGTTTTGGAACACCGGCACGCGGGTGCCGTCGGGGCGAATGCCGGTAATGCTGAGGTCGGCAGTGCCGAACATGAAATCAACGTGTGTGAGTGAATCGTTGATGCCCACCTGCAAAAGCTCCTCGCGGCTTTTCGACATGCCGCCCTCAATGGCTTCGCTGATGCCCGAGCCAACGGCCAAATGGCAGGAAGCATTTTCGTCATATAACGTATTGTAGAATAAGATCCCTAAATTACTAATAGGAGAATCATACGGCACCAGCGCACACTCACCCAGATACTTTGCGCCCTCGTCCATCTCCAAAATAGAGCGCAGCACTTCCTCGCCCTGTTTTGCGCCGAAGTCAACGACGCGCCCTTTTTCAAAAGTAAGGTAGAACTGGTCAATCAAATTGCCGTTGAAGTTCAGCGGCATGGAGCTGTAAACGGTGCCTTCAGTGCGCTCGCGGTGGGGTGCGGTATAAACCTCCTCTGTGGGAAGATTCATAAAATGCCAGCGGCCGTCTGCTGTTGCAGCGCCGCCGCCGCACCAAATGCCGCCGGGCAGCAACCCGACAGTTAAATCGGTGCCAAGACTGTTCTGATAATGCAGCGCGTCAAAGGCTTGTTCGTTCAGCCAGGCAATGCGCTTTTGGAACTCTTGGCGATGTGCTTCCCACGCGGCCACTGCGTCGCCGCTGTCTACACGCGCCGTTTGGAAAATAGCGTCCCAAAGGCGGTCAAGAGCCTCTTGCTCCGGCAAATCAGGAAAAACGGCTTGCGCCCACTTGGGGCTGGCTGCGCCGATGATACACCACGGCATAGTGCCGTTGCGGTGTGCCTCGACAAACGGGCCGCAGGCATTGCGTGAAGCTTTCTGCGCAGCGGCGGGCTTTTTCGGGTCAACGTCCGCCAAAACGCGCGGGTCGTCCGAACGAATGCTCAAAAAGGCCGCCCCGCGCTGTGCCATCGTGTTGCGCATCAGGCTGGTCCATTCGGGACACTGCGAAATCTTTTCCATATAAGAATGCTGATAACGCAGCTTGGCTGCTTCGCTGTCCATCCATTCTACAACAACGTCAGATGCACCGGCTTTGTAAGCTTGTTCCATCACAAGATGCACAAAGTCAGCCACTTCCACCGAGGCGGAAATCATCACTTCCTGTCCGGGTTTTACGGCAAGCCCGGTGACAACCGCCAAGCGTGCGTACTCTTTCAGCTTTTCTTCCATCGTCATTGGTAATCCCCCTCCAGCCCATTCGGCATTTTTCGTCATTATAGCACGGTATAGTAGAAAAGTAAACTTTTCCCGCCCCGGGTGCTTGACAAATGCCCTCGATATGCATACACTAAGAATGTTGAATTAGCACAAACTAACAAAGCCCGGCAAAAAAGGGCTTGACAGGGGTTTGAAGGAGGTATTCCAATGACATTAGCACAGCTGCCTGTGGGCTGTACCGCACGCATTGCTCGTGTGGGCGGCGAGGGCGCACTGCGCCGCAGGCTGTTAGATATGGGGCTGACGCCCCGCACACAAATTACCGTGCGCAAAACAGCGCCCATGGGCGACCCGATTGTGCTGCATCTGCGCGGCTATGAATTGACGCTTCGTTTGGAGGATGCGGCCAATATTGAGCTGGAGGAGGGCGCAGGCGTATGATTTTTGCATTGGCAGGAAACCAAAATTCCGGCAAGACGACGCTGTTTAACCAGCTGACCGGCTCAAACCAGCATGTGGGCAATTTTCCCGGTGTGACCGTGGATAAAAAAGAAGGCACGATTCGCCCCGCCGGGGGCGGCAAGGGCAAGGCTCCCGCGGCAGACGCTTCCACAGTGGTGGACTTGCCCGGCATTTATTCGCTTTCCCCTTATACCGCCGAGGAGATTGTTACGCGCGACTTTCTGATTGGCGAAAAGCCGGACGGTATCATCAACATTGTAGACGCCACCAACATCGAGCGCAATTTGTACCTGTCGATGCAGCTTATTGAGCTGGACATCCCCATGGTCATTGCTCTGAACATGATGGACGAAATGCGTGCCAACGGCAACACCGTGGATATCAAAGGCTTGGAAAAAGAGCTGGGTGTGCCTGTGGTGCCGATTTCAGCGGCGAAAAATGAGGGTGTGGATGAGCTGGTGGCATGTGCTTTGCGCGCGGCACAGCAGCGTCAATGCCCCAAACGGCAGGACTTTTGCACCGGTGCCGTGCACCGCTGCATTCACGGCATCGCGCACTTAATTGAAGACCACGCCCAAGCGGCGGGTGTGCCGCGTTATTTTGCCGCCACCAAGCTGGTGGAGGGCGATAAGCCGATGGAAGAACGCCTGCGCCTGAGCGATAACGAGAAGGACCTGATTGAGCACTCCGTGACGGAAATGGAGCAGGAGCTGGACACCGATCGCGAGGCCGCGCTGGCCGATATGCGCTACACCTTTATCGAAAACCTGTGCCGTGAAACGGTGGTGAAAAAGGGCGAAAGCCGAGAGCACGCCCGAAGTGTGGCCATCGACCGTCTGCTGACGCATAAGTACGCGGCCATTCCGCTGTTCTTAGCCATTATGCTGCTCATTTTCTGGCTTACTTTTGGCGTGATTGGCGAAGCGCTTGGCGCGGTGATGGATTTCCTCGTTGAGTCGCTCACCACATGGGTGGACGCAGGGTTGACCGCCTACGGCATTAACCCTGTCATTCACGCGCTCATTATCGACGGTATTTTTGCCGGTGTGGGCAGTGTGCTCAGTTTCCTGCCCGTGATCGTCACGCTGTTTTTCTTTTTGTCTCTGTTGGAGGATTCGGGCTATATGGCGCGTGTGGCGTTCGTTATGGACAAGCTCCTGCGCAAAATCGGCCTTTCGGGCCGCAGCTTTGTGCCGATGATTATTGGCTTTGGATGCAGTGTACCTGCCATTATGGCGACCCGCACGCTGTCCAGTGAACGCGACCGCAAAATGACGATTTTGCTGACGCCGTTTTGTTCTTGCAGTGCTAAGCTGCCGATTTACTCCGTCTTTACAGCGGCCTTTTTCCCGCAAAATGGTGCTCTGGTGATGATGGCCTTGTACCTGATGGGAATTTTGGTGGGCATTTTGTGGGGACTGATGATGAAAAGCACCGTCTACCGCGGAAACCCGGTGCCGTTTGTCATGGAGCTGCCGAACTATCGCATTCCCAGCCCCAAAAGCGTCGGCCTTTTGATGTGGGACAAAGCGCGCGACTTTTTAACCCGTGCCTTTACGGTCATTTTTGTGGCTACCGTCATCATTTGGTTTTTGCAGTCGTTTGATCTGCGCTTCAATATGGTGGAAAACTCTGCCGACAGTATGCTTGCCATGCTGGGACGGCTTGTGGCCCCGCTGTTTGCCCCGCTCGGCTTTACCGATTGGCGCGCGGCAACCGCACTCATTACCGGTTTTTCCGCCAAGGAGGCCGTCGTCAGCACCATGGCCGTGCTGACAGGCGCGGGCAGCGCCGGTTTAACGAATGCGCTTCAGGCCATCTTCACGCCGGTGCAGGCATTCAGCTTTTTGACGTTTACGCTGCTGTATACGCCGTGCGTTGCCGCCATTGCTGCGGTCAAGCGTGAAATGGGTTCCGGCAAAGCGGCAGCCGGGGTTGCGCTGATGCAGTGCGTTTTGGCTTGGGTATGTGCATTTGTCGTATATCAGGTGGGCAGCGCCCTCACGATGCTGTTTGTGTAACGGCGGGCCGACGGCATTGCTATCCATAAATAAGAAATAAAACGGGCATGACGGCGCAGTTAACGCTATCATGCCCGTTTTCGTCAGCGCAAGGCCTTTTCCACCATCATCATGGCTTTTTCTGCTTCTTTTCCGGCGCGTTTCAGCGCTTTTTTCACTTGGCGCGGGTGACGCGCATTCAAATACATGCCCATTGCGCCTACGGTGGCACCGGCCAACATGCCCATAGCGGCACCGCTCATGCGATCCTTTGTTTCTCGATTCATTGTAAAACGCCCCTTTCACTGTGCATTCGCTGCCTATTTGGGCAATCGGATGCATTTTGTTCAATCCGCACGGAAATTCCGGCTTCTGTGTTATTCTTTCCCCATTTCATTTAAAAAATTCTGTGATAATTTTTTCCGGTTTATTCGCCTTTTGCATACGAATGTGTTATACTGTAAAAAGAGTGAAAGTATCTATTTGAAGGAGTGTTTTTATGACGGAATCACGTGCCGCCAGCGCCCTGTGCATCCACGATCTGTCCGGTGTGGGGCGGTGCAGCTTGAGCGTCATTTTGCCGGTGCTGTCTGTGTGCGGGGTGCAGGCGTGTGCCTTGCCGACGGCGCTTTTGTCCACTCATACGGGCGGGCTTGGTACGCCTGCGCGCACGGATGAGTTTTCTTTTGCATGTGCTGCACTGGAGCATTACGAAACGCTTCGGCTTTCTTTTGACTGTGTATACAGCGGTTATCTGGCCGCTCCCCAGTGTGCCGCGCTGGTGCGCCGTGCACACACCGTCTTTTCCAAGGCGTGGAAGGTGGTAGACCCGGTGCTGGGCGACGGCGGAAAACTGTATCGTTTTGTCACCGGAGAGCTGATGGAAGCCATGCGCGGCTTGTGCCTTTCGGCCAATGTGATTACGCCGAATGTCACGGAAAGCGCCGTGCTTTTGGGCCTTGCTCCGTGTGATGATGCAATGACGCAGCAGCAGGCAAAGGAGCGGATGCAGGCCTTGCGCGGTGAGTTTGGCTGTGACGTTGTGCTGACGGGCATTCGTTTAGAAAACGGGACGCGCGCCAACGGCCTTCTGTGGGGAACACGAGAGCCGCAAGTGTATCTTTACCGTGAAACGGGCGGCCACTGCCCGGGCAGCGGCGATTTGTTTACCGCAGCCTTTACGGCGCTGGTACTCGGCGGAAATGACGCCCCGTTTGCCGTGCGCCATGCAGCGGAGTTTGTCCGCCGTGCGGTGGCATCCGTAGAGAAAGCCGATGGAGACCCGCGTTTCGGCGCTTGGTTTGAGCGCCATTTGCCTTTTTTGATGACAAGCCGCGGCAAGCTGCCGAGGGTATAAGGAGGAACTTTTTTGCACAAGCCGTTGAATATCGTTTTGGTAGAGCCGCAAATCCCGCAAAATACGGGCAATATCGCCCGCACCTGCGCCGCAACCGGGGCGCGGCTGCATCTTGTGAAGCCGATGGGCTTTACCGTGGACGACAAAAAGCTGAAACGTGCCGGGCTGGACTACTGGCATTTGCTGGATATCACATATTATGAAAACTTGCAGGATTTTTTTGAGAAAAACAGCGGCCCGTTCTATTATTTCACCACCAAAGCGCGCCATCGTTACAGCGATGTAAACTACCCGGAAGGCGCTTATTTGGTGTTTGGGCGTGAGGATGCAGGGCTTCCAGAATCGTTGTTATATCAAAACCCGGAAACTTGTGTTCGGCTGCCCATGCGCAGTATGGCGCGCAGCCTGAACCTGTCCAACACCGTGGCAATTGCAGTTTATGAGGCACTGCGCCAAGGCGGCTTTGACGGGTTAAAGGAACAGGGAAGTTTGAGAGAATATCAGTGGGAGGAAACAACATGAGAACAACGGTGTTATTGACCGATTCGGCGTGCGACCTTTCGCCGGAGCTGGAAAAGGAGTATGGAATTGACATTCTGCCGTTTCATATTACGGTGGACGGCGTGGGATATACCGAGCGCGTGGATTTTGACTGCGAGCAGTACTATGACATGCTGACAAAATGCAAAGAAATTCCCAAAACAGCGCAGATTACCTCGTTTCGCTATTTAGAAAAGTTTGAAGAGTACGCCGAAAACGGTGTGAAAAACGTTATTTGCGTCACCATCAATTCGGGCGGCTCCAACACGCACCAATCGGCGCTGATGGCGCGCGATGAATTTGCAAACGAGCACCCGGAAAGCGATATGCACATCTATATTGTGGACAGCCACAGCTATTCCATGGTGTACGGCGACGCTTTGATTGAGGCGGCAAAAAAGCTGGACGGCGGCGCGGATGTGAAAAGTGTGCTGGACTATCTGGAAGATCATTTTGCCTGTGCCGAAGTGGTGCTTTCGATGTACACGCTCAATTTTGCCAAAAAGAGCGGACGCATCAGCGCAGCGGCGGCCTTTGCCGGAGAGCTGCTGGGGTTAAAGCCCATCATTACGATTATTGACGGTGTGACCAAGACGGTGTCAAAAGTGCGCGGCGACAATGCCGTGATGCCGGCCATTGTGGCTCATGCCCAAAAGAATATGGAACCGGGCTGCGAGTATATCGTTGGCACGACGGATAAAGACAACGGGAAAATGCTGGCTTCGCTTTGCAAAAAAGCGCTTGGCTATCCCCCAAAACGAATCTTTTTGCTGGGTGCGGCCGTGGCCACAAATACCGGCCCCAACGCAGTCGCTATGGTGTACCGCGGCAAGCCGCGCCGATAATCATGTCTAGGAGAAAAGTATGAAACTGCCGATTTTGTATGTAGTGATTCCCTGTTACAACGAGGAAGAGGTACTTCCCGTGACAAGCGGGCTGTTTTTTGACAAAATTCATGCTTTGGCAAAGGGGGAAAAAATTTCGCCGGAAAGCCGAGTGCTGTTTGTCAACGACGGTTCTAAAGATAATACTTGGCCGATTATCCGCAAGCTGAGCGAGGAAAATGAGTGCTGCGAGGGAATTTGCCTTTCGCGCAATCGCGGCCACCAAAATGCGCTGCTGGCCGGGCTGATGACAGCCCGCCGCTATGCGGACGTTACCATTTCGATTGACTGTGACGGTCAGGATGACATCAACGCAATGGACGAAATGATTGACCATTACCATAAGGGAATGGATGTTGTGTATGGTGTGCGCTCCAAGCGCGATACGGACACATGGTTTAAACGCACGACTGCTGAAAGCTTTTACAAGCTGATGAACGCACTCGGCGCACAAACGGTGTATAATCACGCCGACTACCGCCTGATGTCGCGCCGTGCCTTGGACGGTTTGGCGCAGTTCCACGAGGTCAATCTGTTTTTGCGCGGCTTAGTGCCGCTGGTGGGCTACCCCAGCAGCATTGTCACCTATGAGCGCGCCGAACGTATGGCGGGCGAAAGCCACTATCCGCTCAAAAAAATGCTGTCCTTTGCCTTTGACGGCATTACCAGCCTTTCGGTGAAGCCCATTCGGCTGATTACCACGCTGGGCTTTCTCATCAGCTTTATCAGCGTTCTTGCCATTTTGTGGGTATTTGCAACAAAGTTTTTCGGCCAAACGGTTTCCGGCTGGTCCAGCATGGTGTGCGCCATCTTTTTCATGGGCGGTGTGCAGCTTTTATGTTTGGGCGTTATTGGGGAGTATATCGGAAAAATTTACAACGAAACCAAGGCGCGTCCCCGCTTTTTAATCAGCGAAAGCACCTTGCCGGAACGGGGGCAGGAAAATGAGTAAAATTCAATGGAAAGGCTCCACGCTCTTAGCGCCGGTGCCGCCCGCACTGGTGAGCTGCGGAACGATGGACAAGCCCAATGCCCTGACCATCGCGTGGACGGGCATTATCAATTCTCAGCCCCCGAAAACTTATATTTCCGTTCGCCCCGAGCGGTACAGCTATGAGTTGATTTCTAATTCGCGCGAGTTTGTCATCAATCTGCCGAGTGCCAATATGGTGCGTGCCATCGACTACTGCGGTGTGCGCAGCGGGCGGGACGAAAACAAATTTGAAACGCAGGGGATGACGGCGCTGCCCGTGGAAGGGTTTTCCTGCCCGATGGTGGGCGAAGCGCCGCTGAGCCTGGCGTGCCGCGTGACAGATATTGTCAAGCTTGGCACCCACGATATGTTTTTAGCCGATATTGTTTCTGTGTATGTAGACGATGCGCTGATGAATGAGGACGGCAAGCTGAACTTGGCAAAGGCGGGGCTGTGCGCGTATGCCCACGGCGAATATTTTGCACTGGGCAAAAAAATCGGAAGCTTTGGCTTTTCCGTCAAAAAGAAAAAACGCGCCCCGCGCAAAGGAGGAAGATAACAATGGTGTATGATACTTTGGAGAACATCGGACAGTATGCCGGGATGTTTGACCATTTGGATACCGCCATCGAATTCATTCAGGCCAACGATTTAGACGCGCTTCCCTTGGGAAAAACGGAAATCGACGGCGAAAATGTATTTGTCAATGTGGTGGAAACAGACACACTGCCCGCCGAGGGCCGCGCCTTTGAAACACACTCAAATTACATGGACTTGCACATTGATTTGTGCGGGGAAGAACTGTGCGAGGTGGCGCTTGGCAAAGTGACCGCGGAGAAGCCGTATGACGAAGCCGAAGATTGTGCGCTTTGGAATGCCGACACCACCTGCGGGTTGGTGCTGGGCGAAGGGCGTTTTGCCATCTTTATGGTGGAGGAGCCGCACAAGCCGCTCATTCGTGCTGCGGGAAGTGCCGCTGTGCGCAAAGCGGTGTTTAAAATTGTCTATTAAGCGGCCTTCTGAATTTTCATAAACGCCCTGAACGGCGTAAGGCTGTTTTTTAGAATCAAGGTTGGAGGTGTTTTGTATGAAGTGTATGATGATTGGTGTAGCAGGAGGAACCGGTTCGGGCAAAACGACGCTGACCAGCCGCCTCAAAGAGTGTTTTGGGGATGACCTTTGCGTGATCAGTTACGACAGCTACTACTTGCCGCACACAGGGATGAGCTATGAGGAGCGTTGTGCGCTGAATTACGACCACCCCAGTGCTTTTGACACCGAACTGTTTTTGCAGCATCTTCAAGCGCTGAAAAACGGCGAAAGCATTGCTTGTCCTGTGTACGATTTCAAGGAGCATGACCGCTCCAACGAAACGCTTTTGATTTCGCCGGCTCCTATCGTGGTGCTGGAGGGCATTTTGCTGTTAACCGACCCGCGCATTCGCGCTTTTTTGGACGCAAAGATTTTCGTGGATACGGATGCGGATGTGCGTGTTTTGCGCCGTGTGGTGCGCGATGTCAACCAGCGCGGGCGCAGCATGGAAAGCGTGATTGCGCAGTATCTGACAACGGTAAAGCCGATGCACGAACAATTTGTTGAGCCGAGCAAGCGCTACGCCGATGTCATTGTGCCGGAGGGCGGAAAAAATGCCGTCGCGCTGGATTTGCTGGTTCGCCGCTTAGAGCATCATTTGGCACAGCAGCTGAACGATGAGGACGAGCAGGGCGAAAGAGAGTAAAAATTAAAAACGGGGCTTGTGCATGAGAATGCACAAGCCCCCAGTTTGTCGAAAAAGCTTTGCTTTTTCACAAACTGTGTGCCTATTTCAAATGGAAAAGAGGGCTAGCCCCCTTTTCCAAGCCTTTTTCCCCTTGCAACTCGTCTTCTTTTTGAATCAGGCGGCAGTTTTTCGACAGTCTCCGGGCTTGTGCATGAGAATGCACAAGCTCCAAATATGTTTTATCAGAACAAGCGGTTTTGCTTGCGAAAAAGCGGAATCATATAACAGCAAGCCCGCGAATGAGCCGGGGTTGCACAGCCTTAATCCTCTTTGCTTTGCGGTGCTTCAATACGCGCTTCACTGGTTCGGATAAGGTGAAACAGGCTGGTGGCAAATTGAGGATATTCCCGCGAGAGGCTTTCCGTTGTCATGGCAAATGCGGAAGCGTCTTTCACCGGTGCACCGGCCGGTGTTTCCTCCCCGGAAAGCGCCGCCTGCACATTGGCGTGTGCAACACTCATGGCCGCGTCGGAATAGCCTTGGTAGACCGAGGTGGGAATGCGGAACATGCTGGCCGCGTTTTTGGGTGCGGAAGAGTGCATCAAGCGGAACATTTTGTACACTGCCAGCATGAGGTAAGCACTAACCTCTGTCACGAGCGCTTTGTTGGGGCATGCGTTCAATTTATCGTATAAGATATTTAAGCTATTGGAAATCAGCTTCTTGTTTAAAACAGGAAGCACACTGCCGTGGAACACGCCGTCCTTTGCGGATTCCGGCTCCGGCAGTTCTTCTACGGAAAGCGTCAGACCGCTTCGGTCGGCGCTGCGGCCCAAAAGATAGTCGCACGATACGTTGTAATAGTTGGCAACGCGCACAACAAAGTCAAGGCCGCATTCACGAATGCCCTTTTCATAGTGCGACAAAAGCGCTTGCGAAATGCCAAGCGCAGCCGCGGCCTCTTTTTGGGTGACACCCTTTTCTTTCCGCAGTAAAGTGATAATCCGGTTGAAATCGGAAGCCATAGCACACAATACCCCTTTATAATTACGTATCGTAAATTATAACTGAAAGAAAACCTTTTGTAAATATCCAAAATGGCGAAAAAAAGCAAAATTCTTTGTGGCCTTTAAAAAATAGCTATATCGTGTGGGAAACACTGGTATTCTTCCTCAAAATATAGTATGATATGAATAAAAAATTTTTTGTGAACAACCGCATTGGGGCTGGTTTTGCGCTTTTTTGGGCGTATACAGGCACAATGTGTTCAGTCGGGCGGCAGGGGATGCTTTGCCGGCCAGTTTGTGAAAAGGGAGAGTTGTATGAAAAATTATCGTCTGTATTTGGTGCGTCATGGCATCACACAAGGCAACCTTGACGGCATTTATATGGGCAGCGGAACGGACCAGCCTTTGTGCGAAGAAGGAATCAATCGCTTAGAGGTGCTGAAAGCGCAGTTTCGCTACCCGCATGTGAATACGGTATTTTCCAGCCCGATGCAGCGAGCCATTGAAACGGCCGAAATTCTGTTTCCGGCGGCAAAGGATAAAATTATTCTGGAAGATTTGCGCGAAACGGATTTTGGTGAGTTTGAGGGCCAAAAAATGACAGACTTGCTGAAGGATGAGGCGTTTCAGCGCTGGATGGACCCCAGCCAGCATTTTACTCCCAACGGGGGCGAGCGTGCCGAGGATTTCCATAACCGATGCCGCAACGTGCTGATGGGAATGCTGGAATACATGATGAAAGCCGGTGTGGAAAAAGCAGCGTGTGTGACCCATGGCGGCGTGATTATGAGTATGCTGGCACAGTGTGGTTTGCCGCAGCGCAGCCCGCAGGACTGCATGGCAGACCCGGGCTGCGGCTATGAGGTACAGTGCAGCACACAGATGTGGATGCGCGACCATGCGGTGGAGATGGTGGCAATTGTCCCTTATGGGTATGCGTAAAATCAAATAGCATCTTTTTTTCGGCGCTTTGCTTCGGCAGGGCGCTTTTTTTGCCGTTTTTGAGCCGGAGCGGCCTTTCTTAATGCTTATGAAAAAATTTTTTCGTCATTGTGAACAATCTTTTTGTATAACATTTTACAGTCTTTTTTGATGCATTATCTTTAAAAAAATAAAAAAGTGTGATAATATTTTTGTATAAGTTGCTGTTGCGTTGCCGAGAAGCGCAATACAGCCTAGAAAAAAGGCTGATGCAGCGGGGCGAAAGCCGGGCTGTATGCACTGTGCCGGTGGGCGAGAGCGCACCGGACGCGGAAAAGCCTTTCCGCGGTGGGGCTTTAGCCTCGTTTTTGACGGCGCTGTGTAAACGGTGCAGTGAAAACGGGCGGCTCCAACTATCAGAAAGAGGGTAGAGCGTTATGAACTATGCAAATGATCGAATTCGTACCGTGTTGCTGGCCGGCCATGCAGGCGCCGGAAAAACCACGTTGGCCGAAGCACTGCTGTACTTGACAAAAGGAACCGACCGTCTGGGACGTGTCGAAGACGGCAACACGGTGTGTGACTATGACCCTGACGAGGCCAAGCGCCACGCATCGCTGTCTTTGGCGGTGGCGCCTGTGGAATTTGACGGCGTGAAAATCAATTTGATTGACACACCGGGTTTGTTCGATTTCGAGGTGGGTTTGTACGAGGGAATCCGTGCAGCGGAGAGCGTTTTGATTGCTGTTTCCGCACGAAGCGGCCTGAGCGTGGGGGCGCAGAAGGCTTATCGTATGGCGGTAAAAAATGAAAAAGCGCGCATGTTCTACGTCAGCAAAGTAGACGCAGAAAATGCCGATTTTTATAAAGTGTTTGAAGAGCTGAAAAGCGAAATCGGCCCTTCGGTATGTCCTGTGGTGGTTCCCATCGAGCAGGCGGGCGGCCGTGTTTACTTAAACTTGATTACCAAAAAGGCATACAGCTATGCCGGTGACGGTACAGCGCGTGAAGTGCCGGTACCCAGCTATGGCCACCGCACCGAAGGCTTGATGGCCGCTATGCGCGAAGCTGTTGCCGAAACAGACGAGGCCCTGATGGAGAAATTCTTTGAGGGCGAGCCGTTTACCGAAGAAGAAATGATCGAGGGTGTGCGCATGGGCACCCGCACAGGCGCTATCACTCCTGTGGTGTGCGGTGCTTCTACTACTATGGCGGCAGCCGACCAAGTGCTTTGGGCAATGCGCAAACTGCTGCCCAGCGCTGCGCGCGCCGCAGGTGAAGTGGGCGTAGACCGTGACGGAAACCCGGTTGAAATCAACTGCACGCCCGACGAGCCGCTGTGTGCTTATGTGTTTAAAACGGTGGCCGATCCGTTTGTGGGCAAAATGAGCTATGTGAAGGTAATCAGCGGGAAGCTGACACCCGATACTCCGGCTTTCAACCCGCGCACGGGTGAGCCTGAGCGTCTGGGTAAGCTGGCATTTGCAAAAGGCAAAAAGCTGGTGGATACCGATTGCATTTCAGCGGGCGATATTGGCGTTTTAACCAAGCTGCCCAGCGCAAAAACCGGCGATACGCTGTGTGCGCCCGGCCGTGTGGTGACACTGGAAGCGTCCACATTCCCGGTACCCACCCTTTCCATGGCCATTAAAGTGAAAAATAAAGGCGACGAAAGCAAAGTATCCGGTGCACTTCAGCGTTTGATGGAGGAGGACCCCACCATCGGTTACCGTGTGGACACCGAAACCGTGCAGCAGATTCTCAGCGGTATGGGCGAGCAGCACCTGGATGTTGTGTGCTCCAAGCTGAAAAATAAATTCGGTGTGGAAATTGCGCTGGCAAAGCCGCGCATTGCCTACCGCGAGTCCATCCGCAAAACGTTTAAGGCACAGGGCCGTCATAAAAAACAAACGGGCGGCCACGGCCAGTTTGGCGATGTGTGGATCGAGTTTGAGCCCACGCAGGACGGAGACTTTGTCTTTGAGGAGAAAGTGTTTGGCGGCAGTGTTCCCAAAAACTTCTTCCCGGCTGTCGAAAAGGGTCTGCAAGAGGCGGTTCAGCATGGTGTGCTGGCGGGCTATCCCGTTGTCGGTTTGAAGGCCACTTTGTTGGACGGCAGCTATCACCCGGTTGATTCTTCCGAGATGGCGTTTAAAATGGCGGCGAAGCTCGCCTATAAGGCAGCACTGCCGCAGGCCGGCCCCGTGCTGTTGGAGCCGATCGGCACGCTGAAGGCTACGGTGCCCAATGATGTCACAGGCGATATTATGGGCGAAGTAACCAAGCGGCGCGGGCGTGTGCTGGGCATGAACCCGGCAGAGGACGGAATGCAGACCGTCGAGGCGGAAGTTCCCGTTAGTGAAATGCATGATTTCACCACCTATCTGCGTCAAAGTACACAGGGAAGGGGCAGTTTTGTATTTGAGTTTACCCGTTATGAGGCGCTGCCTTCACAGCTGGAAAGCAAAGTGATTGAGGACGCCAAGAAATTCATGGATATTAAGTCCGACGACGAAGTATAGAGTCGTCAATACCTCTCCCCCCCTCGGCACGGGCAGTCTTCTCGGGACTGCCCGTGCTTGCGTGTGGCCCAATGACGCCAATGGAGATCAGGGGAAAATAGTTGACTAAGCAAAAAAATAATGTAAAAAAATGTCACTTCATACAAAAAAGATAGTTTTGCTTGACACACTCATATAAAATAGTTATAATAGTGTGCATTGTACGGCTGTTAGAAGCACGGTTTCACAGCGCGTACGAAAGAAAAGTATTGAGTGCAAACTGTGCCAAAGGAGAACGATGAACGTGAATAAAGAAGTCGTTATGACATATGCCGGTCTGCGTGCGCTGGAGGACGAGCTGGAAAACCTGAAAACCGTCAAGCGCAAAGAAGTTGCCGAAAAAATCAAAGTGGCGCGTGGCTACGGCGATTTGTCTGAAAACAGCGAGTATGACGAGGCGAAGAACGAGCAGGGCTTGGTGGAAAGCCGCATTGCCGAGCTGGAAAAGCGTTTGAAACATGCGCGCGTCATTGATGAAAGCGAGCTGAGCAACGACAGCATCAGCGTGGGCAGCCATGTGAAAATTAAAGACGAAGACGGTGATGAGGAAGAGTACGACATTACCGGCTCCACTGAGGCAGACCCGCTGGAGGGCAAAATTTCCGACGAAAGCCCCATTGGTTCGGCATTGATTGGTCATGGTGTGGGCGATAAAGTAGTGGTTACTTTGCCCAATGGCAATACCGTCACTTATGAGGTAATGGCCATCAGCGGCGCAATTTGATTGGCGCTGCTAAAGCAAATGTTTGCTTTTTTCTAATTTGCGAAAAAAACAGGTGCGCAAGCACCTGTTTTTGTGTTATACTATACCCCAAGGACGTTTGAACAAGCGGTGCGGGCCGTTTGTTTGAAAACCATTTGTCAGACGCGGTGTAAAATGCGTCGGGATTTTATAATAGGAGAGAATGTTCATGGCAGAAAATCATATGCCCATCCAAAACGAAGCGGCCAACGAACAGGATTATAACGAGCTGGTCGCCATTCGCCGCGAAAAGTTGAAGGTGCTTCAAGACGCAGGAAAAGACCCGTTTGCCAATACGGTATGGCCGCAGAGCGATTTTGCGGCAGAAATCAAAGAAAACTTTGTCGACTTGCCGGAGGGCGAGGAGCCGCGCCGCGTTTGCATGGCGGGCCGCATGATGTCCAAGCGCGTGATGGGCAAGGCCAGCTTTGCCGATTTGCGTGACAAAAGCGGCAATATTCAAATGTATGTGCGCCGCGACGACATCGGCACCGATTCCTATCAGGAGTTTAAAAAGTTTGACATTGGCGATATTGTTGGTGTGCGCGGTTTTGTGTTCCGCACCAAAATGGGCGAAATCAGCGTCCATGTGACGGAAATTGTGCTGCTCAGCAAAAGCCTGCTTCCGCTGCCCGAGAAGTTCCACGGACTGACCGACCGCGAAACGCGCTACCGTCAGCGTTATGTGGACTTGATTGTCAACCCGGAAGTTAAGGATGTTTTTGTCAAGCGCAGCAAAATTATTAAGGAAATCCGCAACTACCTCGATGACCATGCCTTTATGGAGGTAGAAACCCCTGTTTTGCATACACAGGCAGGCGGTGCTGCGGCACGTCCCTTCATCACCCACCACAATACGCTGGACATTGACATGTATATGCGCATTGCGCTGGAGCTGCACCTCAAGCGCTTGGTGGTAGGCGGCTTAGACCGTGTGTATGAGATTGGCCGTGTGTTCCGCAACGAGGGTATGGATACGCGCCACAATCCCGAATTTACCATGCTGGAGGCTTATCAGGCCTACACCGATTACCGCGGCATGATGGATTTGTGCGAGGACATGATGCGCACTGTGGCACGCAAGGTGAACGGAACGGCTGTTTGCGAGCTGGACGGCGTAACTTACGATTTGGAAAAGCCCTTTACCCGCATCAGCATGGTGGAAGCAGTACGTCAGTATGCCGGTGTGGATTTTGACGCGATTGCCGACGACGAGGCGGCAAAGGCGATTGCAAAAGAGCGCCATGTGGCTTTTGAGCCGCACCACAAAAAGGGCGATATTCTCAACCTGTTCTTCGAGGAATTCGTGGAGGAGAAGCTGGTTCAGCCCACCTTCTTGACGGGTCATCCGGTTGAAATCAGCCCGTTGTCGAAAAAAGACCAGAACAATCCCGCTTATACCGAGCGTTTTGAGCTGTTTATCGGCGGACGTGAATATTGCAATGCGTTCAGCGAGCTGAACGACCCCATCGACCAGCGCCAGCGCTTTGAGTATCAGGAATTTTTGAAAGCGCACGGCGATGACGAAGCTTCCGGTGTGGACGAGGACTTCCTCAATGCACTGAGCTATGGCTTGCCCCCCACAGGCGGTATCGGTATCGGCATTGACCGTTTTGTGATGCTGCTGACGGGCGCTTCTACGATTCGTGACGTTTTGCTGTTCCCCACGATGAAGCCGCTCGATGCTGTGAAGAAAGAAGCCGCGGCGGACGGCGAGACTCAGCAAGCGCCGAAGGCACAGGAGAAACCGGCGGAGAAATTTGATTTTTCCAATGTGAAGATTGAGCCGCTGTTTGAGGAAAGCGTTGATTTTGAAACGTTCAGCAAATCTGATTTCCGAGCCGTCAAGGTAAAAGCATGTGAAGCGGTGCCCAAGAGCAAGAAGCTGCTGAAATTTGTTTTGGACGACGGCACCGGCACAGACAGAGTGATTTTGAGCGGAATCCACGAGTATTACGAGCCGGAAGAGCTGGTGGGCAAAACTTGCATTGCAATTACAAACCTGCCTCCCAGACCCATGATGGGCATTGACTCTTGCGGTATGTTGATTTCTGCCGTACACGAGGAAAACGGAAAGGAAGGGTTAAACCTTCTCATGGTGGATGACCGTATTCCCGCGGGTGCAAAGCTGTATTAAAAGGAAAAGGCGTTTTTACTGCGCATCAAAGCACAGCAAAACGCAGCGAAACAGGCATTCTCACGGCTGTGAGGATGCCTGTTTTTGTGTATCATCCATGTGGTTATCAACCCTTTTGCTCTTTGTAAAAATGCGTTTTGGCCTGCATGATCGGCAGGTGCGAATACAAAAACAGGACCACTTTATGGGTGGTCCTGTTTTTGCATCAAAGCATAAAAAATATATAAAATTGCGTTCGCAAATTTTCCGGCCAAACAACCCGTCCGAAAGCGAAAGGAATCGTTTCCTAAAGGGACGGTGTGCACTATTTATGAAATCAAAGATTTATTCTTTCCAATCAATTTGCGATACTTTTGCGGGCTTAGATTGATAATCTTGCGAAACAGCTTGGAAAAATGCTGAATATCATTCAGCCCAACCTGCTCGGAAATATCTGTCAGAGCCAGTTTATCATTTTCCATCAACCGGATGGCCTGGTTAATTCGATAAATATTCAAATACCCCAAAATGGTAATGCCCGTTTCTTCATAAAAAATTTTGCTGAGGTATCGGGATGAAATATGAACTGACGATGCAATATCATCTAGCAACACTTTGCTGCCGTAGTGGTTTTGAATGTACTGAATGGTTTCTAAAACATATTTTTGGCTTTTGGACGTTCTTGCGGTGCAGTGGAACAGCTCATGATCAGCAAATATCTTTACAACGAGGTGAAGCAAATTGATGTTTGCCAAAAACTTGGCGTAAAGCGTTTCTTTTTCATAATAGGCAACAATGTTTTGGGCTAAACGAGCCACTTCATCATCGGAACGTACCAAAATGAACCCGCTTAATGACAGCATGTAAAACTCGGAATAATGAAACGACAGCTTCTGCCCGGCAAAACGCATATCGGCATCAATAAATTCCTGCAAATTAAAATGAATATGTTCAAAGCGGCATTCCTCCTCCGATTCCAGAAAAAAAGAATGCAGGACATTCGGAAAAATAATGATAAAATCATTCTCTTTCAGTGTGATTGTTTCCTGCTGGATGGACATGGAACACATGCCTTTTGTAATAAAATAGATTTCCGCATTTTGGTGCATATGTGCCGGAAAGGAATAAAAGTCGGAAAAGCATTGGCGGCACGCGGTAAAAATACTGTCATGCTGAATACAAAATACACTTCTTTGGTCATTCATAAGATAATTCCTCGACAGATTTGTTCCTTTTTAGACAAATTCAACAACAAAATGGACGGTTCTCCCCATGGAAAAAAACAAAAACAACCGATATAATGTATATTATCAAAGTTTGTGAACAGATGTCAACACGTCAAAAAAACCTTGGGACGGTGAAGTTTTTTGAAAGTAAAAAAACGCTCATGGCACAAATGGGCAATTGTTTTAGCAGCAGTGGTCGCTGTGGTGGCCATTGCCTTAGGGGTGTCGGCTGCTGTGCGTCGGCCATGGAACCTGACAATTTCTAGTCAGGTTATTCCAGAAAGTTTGTATATGCAGATGATGAATGACACCGTTGCTGAGGTGAGCAAATATTTCCGCCAAAAAGGAGCGGGAAGTGTAAACGGTGACTTTTGGGAAACGTCCTATCAAGGCGAAGTTCCGTATCGTGTGCTGGCAGATAAAACTTTAGAGCGGCTCAAACTGCTTGCCGCTGTTTACGAAACGGCAGAGGAAAAAGGCTATCTTCCTGCGGGAAGCCTTGCGGATGTTGAAGGACGTTTACAGCAGGAAAACGAGCGCAGACAAACAGCAATTGCAAACGGTGAGCCTGTTTACGGGTTATCTGCCTACACGCTGGACACCTTTTTGGAATACGAGGTGGACTCGCTGCAAAAGCTTTACTGTGAAGATTTGGAAAATGAAGGAATGGCACTTTCGGACGAGGAGTGTCAGGCATACTACGATGAGTACAAAGATGCGTTATTTACCAAAAATGACGATATTTCACTTTCCTACATCAAAATCAGTAATACAATGGGGGAGTTTTCCGAGCAGGAATACACCGATTTGAAACAGCGCATGGAAGCGGTGCATGAAAAGTGTGAAAATGGAGTACCGCTAAAAGATGCAGTGGCAGACGATGAACAGCTTTTGCCCTATTGGCAGGAGGTTGCCTTGAAATCGGCTGAGGTAGCCGCTTACAGCCGGTCTATTCCCGATATTCTGGACTATTCTGCACAGCTTCAGCCCGGTGAAATGACGGATGTGATTGACGAAGGCGCATTTCTTTATCTTGTGGAGTGTACGGCTCGCACAGAGTATGACTATTACTCGTTGGATGAAGTGAAAAGCAATGTGGAAAAGACGCTGAGAGAACGGCATTATGACGCCTTGATGGAAGAAAAAGCCGCTCAGATGGCAATTGAAACAGAGATAGAAGCTTTATATCAATATACAAAAGAAAAAGTTTCTTAGGAGGAAGGAAGTTTATGAGAAAAAAATGGATCCCCGCAGGGATTGCTCTGGCGGCAGCTATGTTGTTTAACACGCTGGCCGTTCAGGCGCAGTCCACACCGCAGACCGGTACGACATACTATATTAGTAGTCTGAACGGCGACAACAGCAACAGCGGAACCTCGCAGAACGCCGCTTGGGAAACGCTGGACAAAGTGCAGGGCCTTCAGCTCCAGCCGGGCGACCGCATTCTGCTGGAGCGCGGCTCGGTGTTTGCAAATGGCTATCTGCATTTGTACAACCAAAAGGGCGCTGAGGGAAATCCGATTGTGATTGATGCCTACGGCGACGAGCAGAAAGCAGCGCCGCTGATTGAAACAAACGGACAGGGCATTTGGTATCAAGATTACGGCAAACAGCTCGATAATGCAAGACACGTTTATAAAGGCTATGTTTCGTCGTCCGTTTTGCTGTACGACACGGAATATGTAGAAGTACAGAATATTGCCATGACGAACGACACCTTAGAGGTGGACACGGCATATAACGCGCTGGACGCGATGAATCGAACCGGCGTGGCGGCTGTGGCGCAAAACGGCGGAACGCTGGACCACATTTACTTAAAGAATTTGGACATCAGCAATGTCAAGGGCAATGTGTATGATAAGCACATGAACAACGGCGGTATCTACTTTACTGTTTTCCAGCCGGCAGACGAGACCGCAACCGGTATTGCCCGTTATAACGATATTTTGATTGAAAACTGCAAGCTGGACAATGTGAACCGATGGGGCATTGCGGTGGGCTATACCGCCTATCATGATCGGTTTAATGCGGCGGAAATCAGCGATGAAACGATTGCTGCTTACGGTGCAACCAATGTTGTAATTAAAAATAACTATGTAAAAGACGCGGGCGGCGATGCTATTACCACGATGTATTGTGACCGTCCGGTGATTGAGTACAATGTTTCGGATGGCGTGGCACGTCAGATTAACCCGACAGACTATTCCGAAACCGATTTTGGACGGGTAGCAGCCGGTATTTGGCCGTGGAAATGTAAAAATGCCCTGTTCCAGTACAATGAAGCGTTCGATACTTGCCAGAATCAGGACGGGCAGGCGTGGGATGCCGACTGGGGCGATGGCACGCTGTACCAATATAACTATTCCCACAACAACAGCGGCGGCGCGGTGATGTTCTGCGGTATTGACGCAGTGAACAATACGTTCCGCTATAATATCAGTCAAAACGACCTTGGCGGCGTTATTAACCCTGCCGGAAATCCCGATGCACACGTTTATAATAATGTGTTCTACGTGAAGGAGAGTGTGCCCTTTATCCGCAGCGGCATGTCCGGCGGTTCTATGGTGGTAGAGAACAATATCATCTATTACAGCGGCGAAGAACCGAGAACGGAAGATTGGTACTTGGAAACCAGCCAAGATAAGGCGAAATACGATAATAACTTGTACTACAACTATGCAAACACACCGGCGAATGACGCAAACCCTGTTGTTGTACAAAAAGGCACACCGGTATTCGTAGACCCCGGCAAGGCCCCGAGCACACCGAACAGCGTAGTGAATGACCGCTCTGCGTTTGACGGTTATAAGCTGGCGGAAAATTCGCCCGCAATCAATGCAGGTAAAGTGATTACCGATGAAAACGGCTACGCCGTTGAAAAAGACTTCTTCGGCAATCCGGTACAGGGAATGCAGCCCGATATTGGCGCACATGAAACCGATACGCCTGAAAGCGTAACGCTGGACATTTATTCGTCTGTGTATAAAGTGGATAAGGCATCTGCTCAAATCAGCGAAATTCCCAAAGATACCACGGTGGAAGTATTCCAGAAAAACGTGACCTATTCAAGTGCACTCACCTTTACGGTGAAAAGAGCTGATGCTGTGCTGCAGCCCACGGATGTTCTGCAAAAAGGCGATCAGCTCACATTGACAAACCCTGCCGATCCGGCACAAACCGTTACTTATACATTGCAGGTAAAGGCAGAGTATGCCGAGTACGACAGAACAGGCTGGACAGCTTCGGCCGGAAGTGCACAAGATGCAGAGCCGGCATCGTTTGCACTTGACGGCAACGACCAAACAATGTGGCATACGGCTTATGCGGGATGTCAGCAAGATGAAGTGTGGATTGAAATTGATTTGCAGACGGTGCAAAAACTGGATGTGTTACGCTATGTACCGCGCTCGAGTGGCGGAACAAACGGAACCTTTACCCAGTATCGTGTCAGTGTGAAAGCAAATGAGGGCGATCCGTGGCAGGAAGTAAGCGCCGGTACTTGGGAAAACAACACAGAGCATAAGCTGGCAGTGTTCAACAGCACAGTGGCAGCGCGCTATGTGAAGCTGGAAGGCTTGCAGACAGTTTCGCAGGAGCCCGGAAAGATTTTTGGTTCCGCAGCGGAAATTTATCTTGGATATGAAGTGAAGTAAGGGAAAGGGTACGTCTTATGAAGTCAAAACGAATCATAACGCTGGCAACGGCGGTTGTGCTGGCTTTATCCAACTTGGTTCCGACGAATGCGGCATTGGCGCTGAAAGTTTCAGCGTTAGAAGCGCCGTCGTCGGTTGGCACTACTTACTATGTGAGTACCTTGGACGGAAAAGACAGCAACAACGGCACCAGTGAGGACAGCGCATTTTACAGCCTTCAAAAAATTAGCGAGCTGACCCTCCAGCCGGGCGACCGGATTTTGCTGGAACGTGGGTCGGTATTTACAAACGGCTATCTGCATTTGTACAACCAAAAGGGTACAGCGGAAAATCCGATTGTGATTGACGCCTACGGCGACGAGCAGAAAGCAGCGCCGCTGATTGAAACAAACGGACAGGGCATTTGGTATCAAGATTACGGCAAACAGCTCGATAATGCAAGACACGTTTATAAAGGCTATGTTTCGTCGTCCGTTTTGCTGTACGACACGGAATATGTAGAAGTACAGAATATTGCCATGACGAACGACACCTTAGAGGTGGACACGGCATATAACGCGCTGGACGCGATGAATCGAACCGGCGTGGCGGCTGTGGCGCAAAACGGCGGAACGCTGGACCACATTTACTTAAAGAATTTGGACATCAGCAATGTCAAGGGCAATGTGTATGATAAGCACATGAACAACGGCGGTATCTACTTTACTGTTTTCCAGCCGGCAGACGAGACCGCAACCGGTATTGCCCGTTATAACGATATTTTGATTGAAAACTGCAAGCTGGACAATGTGAACCGATGGGGCATTGCGGTGGGCTATACCGCCTATCATGATCGGTTTAATGCGGCGGAAATCAGCGATGAAACGATTGCTGCTTACGGTGCAACCAATGTTGTAATTAAAAATAACTATGTAAAAGACGCGGGCGGCGATGCTATTACCACGATGTATTGTGACCGTCCGGTGATTGAGTACAATGTTTCGGATGGCGTGGCACGTCAGATTAACCCGACAGACTATTCCGAAACCGATTTTGGACGGGTAGCAGCCGGTATTTGGCCGTGGAAATGTAAAAATGCCCTGTTCCAGTACAATGAAGCGTTCGATACTTGCCAGAATCAGGACGGGCAGGCGTGGGATGCCGACTGGGGCGATGGCACGCTGTACCAATATAACTATTCCCACAACAACAGCGGCGGCGCGGTGATGTTCTGCGGTATTGACGCAGTGAACAATACGTTCCGCTATAATATCAGTCAAAACGACCTTGGCGGCGTTATTAACCCTGCCGGAAATCCCGATGCACACGTTTATAATAATGTGTTCTACGTGAAGGAGAGTGTGCCCTTTATCCGCAGCGGCATGTCCGGCGGTTCTATGGTGGTAGAGAACAATATCATCTATTACAGCGGCGAAGAACCGAGAACGGAAGATTGGTACTTGGAAACCAGCCAAGATAAGGCGAAATACGATAATAACTTGTACTACAACTATGCAAACACACCGGCGAATGACGCAAACCCTGTTGTTGTACAAAAAGGCACACCGGTATTCGTAGACCCCGGCAAGGCCCCGAGCACACCGAACAGCGTAGTGAATGACCGCTCTGCGTTTGACGGTTATAAGCTGGCGGAAAATTCGCCCGCAATCAATGCAGGTAAAGTGATTACCGATGAAAACGGCTACGCCGTTGAAAAAGACTTCTTCGGCAATGAAGCCAATGTTGCTTCTCCAGACGTTGGTGCACATGAAACGAACACCCCTGCACTGGCGCTTTCGTCCAATGTTTATACCATTGATAACGATGCAAAAACCATTTTGGGCTTGGCCTCGGGAACAACGGTGCAGGCATTGCTGCAGGATCTGATTTATGACGAGGGAATCCAAGTAAGCGTTCATAATGCGCAGGGGAATGCGCTGGGCGCTGCCGACGTTGTTTCAGGCGATTGCACCGTGGTGGTGTCGGACGGCAGCAAAACGGCTGCTTATACCTTTGTTTTAAGTTCCGATGCTACGCTGCACGGCAGTGTGTTTGAAGTAAAAGAGAAAGAGATTTTTGTTCCCTCTGTAGAAAAAAATCCGACTTCAATTAAAACCGTTGCTGCCGGAATGGAAGTAGACCGCGGCGCAAGCATTACATTTGAAAACAATGGGCAGCCCGTTGAAAGCGGCAGCATTGCCGACGGCATGACGGTTACAATTACCGCGCAAGACCAAAGCGCAAAAGAGCAATATACCATTCGAGTGAAAAATGAGTATCACTATGTTAACGACTTTGTTCCCAACCAGCAGGGCAACCTCTGGTTTGCACAAGAAAAGACCAACGCCGGAACCTATGTCAACTTGACCGAGTATAATGATGGCTACGGCTGCTGGACAGGATCTTCCTGGGCTTCCGTTGGCTTGAACACGAAAGACGGCGAGTTTGGCTTGCTGTGCGACTCTGTTGAGCAAGGACAGCGCCAAGGCGGACATTCGATGGCATATCGCGTTCCTGTAACAGGAACTGTTACACTGACCTTTGAAGATTTTGAAGGAAAGGGCAACGTTTATTTGCGCCAGCCCGGCAATACAGGCGGACAAGCTTATCTGCAAATTACTTTAAACGGCGAGCCGCTGATGGACAAAATCAACATTCCTGACGACCAGTCGGGTGTGGAATTGCAGGACCAGACAGTAAAGGTTTCCAAGGGTGATTATCTGCGTGTAGAGGCAATCAATGAGGGCAACCCCACAAAGGCATCTATGTGTGTAACGCCTATTGTGCGCTATGAAAATGTAGAGCCGCCTGAGGCGGATAAGTCGGTTTTGAGCCAGCAGGTAGACCTTGCGCTTACCTTGCAGCAGGCCGACTATACATCCGACAGCTGGGCTGTATTTGCGGCTGCCTTGCAGCAGGCACAGGCTGTGCTTGCAGACACAGCAGCTACCCAGGAAACGGTTGATGCTGCTTGTGAGGCACTGGTGCAAGCAATGGCTGCACTGGTGAAAAGCGCAGATAAAACAGCGCTGGGCCAGTTGATTGAGCAGGCGAAAAAGCTGAACCAAGCCGACTATACGGCAAGCACATGGGCACTTTTTGCACAAGCATTGCAAAATGCACAAACCGTGTGGGAAAATGCCAATGCAACCGAAGCACAGGTGAACAGTGTTTATACGGAGTTGGAGCGCGCCATGATGCAGCTGGCAAAGCCTGCGGATAAAACGGCTTTGAACCAGTTGATTGAACAGGCAAAGGCACTCAAAGAGGCAGATTACACAGCCGATAGCTGGAAGGTGTTTACCGATGCTTTACAGGCAGCTGTGTCGGCCGCAGCAGATGCAAACCTCTCGCAGACGCAGGTGGATGCCGCTTATCACGCACTCAATCAGGCAATGGCTTCGCTGGTAAAGCCCGATGCACCGACTTATTCTGTGCAAAAGGGTACATTGAATGCCGTTCCCGAAAGCTTGAAGGCAATGTACGGCAGTGTAGAGGATATGATTGCAAAAATGCTTTCTCAGGCACAGACGGTGTTGAGCACCGCTTCTAAGGAAGCTTCCAAGCTGTTTGATGTGAACTTGATGGTAAAAGATGCCAACGGACAAATCAGCGAAGTTCTTCCCGAAAACTTCCCGGCGCTTGGTGTCGTGGTAGAAATTCCGTTCAGTGATTTGGGCGAGGGAATCAACAGCACCAATTGCAGCTTTGTTGTCACGCACATGCTGGAGCACGACACACAAACCGCAAAAGCAGGTGATGTGGAAATTATCGCGGCAGAAACGACTGCTACGGGCCTGCGCTTTGTGGCGCACAGCTTGTCCCCCATTATGGTGAGCTGGGCTGGTAAAACACCGGCACCGGTAACAGGCGGCACAAGCTCCGGCACAGCCGTCATTGTGCAGACAGGCGATTCTGCGCAGTTAGCTGCATGGGGTGCTTTGGCACTGTGCAGCGCGGCAGCAATCACCGTGACACATTTGTATGCCGGAAAAGCAAAACGCAAAAAATAAGATTTCTTTTGATGTGAATCTATCATTTGCATCGAAATATTTTGAAGGAGCCGCAGCACCGACAAATTCAGTCGGTGCTGCGGCTCTCAGTTTGTCGAAAAAGCTTTGCTTTTTCACAAACGGAAGCCCTACCTCAAATGGAAAAGAGGGCTTAGCCCCCTTTTCCAAGCCTTTTCCCCTTGCAGCCTGGATTCTTTCTGAATCAGGCGGCTCCTTTTTAAAACCACCTGTGTTTCAAAAAATGCCACCTATTGAAAAAGAGTAGAAAGCGACGTGGAAATTTTTTATACTGTATCTATCAAAGAAAAAAAGGGGGGGTGTCCTATGCATATTGAAATAAAAATAGATGAGCAGTGCCAAGAAACCAAAGTGACAATTATTACCAGCCAAATAACGGATGAAGTGAACGAACTGGTTAAAAGGTTGTCTGCCGAACAAAATTGCGTGATAGCGGGATTTCGGCAAGATTGTGTTGAAATTTTAGAACAGGAAGAGCTTTATCGCATCTTTGCGCAGAATGGCAAAGTCATTGCCCAAACAGATGAAGGGGAATATATTCTAAAGCTCAGATTATATGAAGTAGAGGAGCGGCTGAACCGTTCCAGCTTTGCAAGGATTTCAAACTCTGAAATCATCAATTTAAAAAAGGTGCGGGGCTTTGATTTAAGCTTGACAGGAACGATCCTTGTAACATTAACAAACGGAACAGTTACTTATGTTTCGCGGCGCTATGTCACGAAAATGAAGCAAGTATTAGGCATATGAGGTGATTTTATGAAAAAGAAAATATTTCTTCGAGCGCTGTTCGGCCTTCCTATGGGTATTGCGATTGGATTTGTCATTCCCATTGTTCTTTCTGCGTGCATTGGGGACGGCATGTTTTATCCCGTTATGCCGGAACTGATTGCAAAGACGGGAAGTGAGCTGAATGCCGTTTTTCTTCAAACTGTTTTATGCGCTGTGCTGGGGGCAGTGTTCGGCGCAGGGAGCATTATTTGGGAGCTGGATGCTTGGAGTATCGCCAAGCAAAGCGCAGTTTACTTCGGGATTACCTGTGCAGCAGTGATTGCCGTTGCCTATGTGACCAACTGGATGGTACATTCTATGGCAGGACTGCTTTCCTACTTGGCAATATTTGTGGTAATCTTTCTCGTTGTTTGGGTGGTTTCCTATTTTGTTTGGAAAGGCAAAATAGAGAAAATGAACCAGCAGATGCAACACCGGTAAAACGAAAAGAATCAATTTTTGCGGAAAAATTCGTATACACTTTTCACAATTTCCTGCTTTTTTCTCCATTCTGACTGCAAAAAAATACTTACATGCAGGGTTTTGCGTCTGGTAAAATAATTATGTAGGGCGCAAAAGCCCGACAATGGAAGGAGAAAAAGTTGGTATGCCGCAAAACAAAAGAGAGAGTTTAATTTACACGGTATTGATGTGCTTTGTCATGGTGCTTTGGATGAGCGTTTATAACGTTGCACTTCAATATGGAAAGCTGGATTTTGAGGTCATCACTGCCGCGTGGGTTGGCTTTCCGATTGCTTATGTTTTCGCTATGTGCTGCGACTGGTTTTTCGTGTCCAAAATAGCGAAAGGCGTTGCATTTGGCTTTTTGGTGAAGCCGGAAGATTCTGTGCTTAAAAAAGTAATTTGTGTATCCTCTTGCATGGTAGTGCCTATGGTAATGATTATGTCGCTGTATGGCGCTATGGAAGGGGCGGTACATACGGGAGATTGGAGCCATATTCTCGGCGCATGGCTGTACAATATTCCGCGCAATTTTGTCATGGCGCTGCCTTTACAGCTGCTTATTGCAGGGCCGTTGGTGCGAAAGGTATTTCGCGCGGCCTTTCCGGTTGGAACCGTGCTGGAATAAAACCGCAGCATCCAACAGCGAACCCTTTGACTGCTTTGCTTTCTGTTTGTATACGGAAAGCGGCGGCAAACGGTTCGCTGTTTTTTTATGCAGCAAACCAAAAAATGCTCATTGTTTTGTTAACAAAAATTAACAAATGCTAAAAGCAGCCCGATTTAAAACACGGTGAAAACGGCAGCGACATCAAAATATCAATGGACTTATTGGCGTTACAGCGTGCTTTTTCGATGTTCCAAAGGGGAATCAAAGCGGATACCACGATGTGGAATAATTTTTATTAAGGTCATCAGTGATAAATTTCAGATTGTTAATTTGTTTAAAGATGACATTGTGCAAAGTGCGGCGGCGCGTTATAATTCACATGTAGGGCATAATCCCACGGATAAAAAATCATTTTTTGCAAGGATACCATTGTATGCGATGTGGAAAAGATTCATCGAATTTAGATGCAGGAAAGGATATAAAAGATGGATATTCAGACAATCAAAGAACAAATCTGCGATGTGTGCCACAAGATGTGGCAGCTTGGATGGGTTGCGGCAAACGACGGCAACGTTTCGGCACGCTTGGAGGACGGCACCTTCCTTTGCACTCCCACCGGTATGAGCAAAAGCTTTATCACGCCGGAAAAGCTGATTCGCATTGATGCAGACGGCAATATCGTGGAAGCGGCGGAGGGTCTGCGTCCGTCCAGTGAGATTAAAATGCATTTGCGCTGCTATGAAAAGCGCCCCGATGTGTGGAGCGTCGTTCATGCACACCCTCCCGGATCGACAGGCTTTGCTGTGGCGCATAAAGCGATGGATATGTACAATATGATTGAGGATGTGGCTGTCATCGGCAGTGTGCCCCTGACACCCTACGGCACGCCCAGCACGTCCGAAGTGCCCGATTCCATTGAGCCGTATTTGGAGGAGCACGACGTAATGCTGCTGGAGAACCACGGCGCACTGGCTGTGGGCAGCGACGTGATCACTGCCTTTTATCGCATGGAGAGCTTGGAGCTGTGGGCGAAAATCACCATCAACGCCGTCATCTTGGGCGGCAGCAAGGATATCAGCCGCGAGAATATTCAAAAGCTGATTGACCTGCGCGGCTACTACAAAGTAACAGGCCGCCATCCCGGCTACAAGAAGTTCGATAACGGCTTGAAATAAACGTGATTAAAGGGCGTGGTGCAGTGAAAAAGTTGCTGGCGTTTGACTTCGGCGCTTCCAGCGGACGCGCCATTTTAGGCGAATATGAAAACGGCGCGTTAACCTACCGGGAAATTCACCGGTTTGAAAATAACCCCATTGAGGAAAACGGCCATCTGCGCTGGAATTTCCCCGAGCTGATGGGGGAAGTATATCGGGCTTTGGAATTGGCTGGCTCTGTGGACAGCATCGCCTTTGACACTTGGGGCGTAGATTTCGGCCTTTTGGACGAAAACGGCAATTTGCTGGAAAAGCCTGTCCATTACCGCGACAGCCGAACCCAGCACACCATGGAAAAGGCGTTTTCCGTGATGAGCGCACAAGACCTGTACGCGGCGACGGGAAGTCAGCTGATGGCCATCAATACGCTGTTTCAGTTGATGGAAACCGACCTTTCCATAGCAAAGCAAGTGCTGTTTATGCCGGATTTGTTTGCCTACCAGCTTTGTAAAAAGGCTGTTTGTGAACAAAGCATTGCCTCCACCTCACAAATGCTGGATTTGCAGAAAAAGACGTGGAGCGAAGCCGTGCTTTCGGCATTTGAAATTCCCAAAGAGATTTTTGCGCCGCTGGTGCAAAGCGGAACAGTGATTGGGGAATATCAGGGCGTAAAGGTGGTGGCCGTTGCCGGTCACGACACACAAAGTGCAGTCGCGGCGATGCCCGCACAAGGGGAAAACAGCGCGTTTTTATCGTGCGGCACCTGGAGCCTGTTCGGCTGTGAGCTGGATGCCCCTGTTTTAACCGCGCAAAGCCGCGAGGCAGAAATGTCGAACGAGCTGGGCGCAAACGGAAAAATCAATTATTTAAAAAATATCACCGGTCTGTGGCTGATTCAGGAAAGCCGCCGGCAATGGCAGCGCGAGGGCAAAGCGTACAGCTTTGGCGAAATTGCCGCCATGGCCGAGCAAGCCGAGCCGATGAAATGCTTCATTGACGTAAATGCGCCGCAGTTTGCCGCACCGGGCGATGTGCCCGAGCGCATTCGGGAATATTGCCGTGCAACCGGTCAATTTGTGCCGCAAAGCGTCGGTGAGGTAGCGCGCTGCATTTACGAAAGCCTTGCGTGGCAGTACCGCGCAACCTTTTTGGAAATGCAGAATATCACCGGAAAGCGCTTTGAAACGCTGCATATTTTGGGCGGCGGATGCCAAGCGGCACTTTTGTGCCAGCTGACGGCGGACGTGCTGGGCGTTCCCGTGCAAGCCGGCCCGGTGGAAGCAACGGCGCTGGGCAATTTGCTGCTTCAGCTGAAAGCGCTTGGAGAAATTGACAGCCTTGCCGAAGGGCGGGCGATGATACAAAAAATTGAAACGGTCACACAATATGTGCCCAAGGACAGCGAGCGCTGGGCGTGTGCGGAACGTTTTTTTAGAAAAGGAGAGTCAACATGATGTATCCCAAAATCGGTATTCGACCCACCATTGACGGCCGCTGGGGCGGCGTGCGTGAGAGCCTCGAAACACAAACCATGGGCATGGCAAAGCGTGCCGCAGCTTTAATCAGCGAAAATCTGCGTTATCCTGACGGCACGCCTGTGCAGTGCGTGATTGCGGACAGCACCATCGGCGGCGGCGCGGAGGCCTCGGCTTGCCAGGATAAATTCAGCCGCGAGAATGTAGTGGCAACACTGACCGTGACCCCCTGCTGGTGCTACGGCAGCGAGACGTTTGACATGGACCCGAAAACCATCAAGGCAGTTTGGGGCTTTAACGGCACCGAACGTCCCGGCGCGGTTTATCTCGCCGCTGTGCTGGCGGCACACACCCAAAAGGGATTGCCCGCTTTTGCCATCTACGGCCACGACGTGCAGGATGCGACTGACGAAACCATTCCCGCCGATGTACAGGAAAAAATTCTGCGTTATGCGCGCTGTGCCGTTGCTGTGGGCTGGATGAAAAACAAAGCCTATGTCAATATGGGCGCTGTTTCCATGGGCATTATGGGCAGCTACTGCGACGCGGAAATGTTCCAAAAATATTTTGGTATCCGCGCTGAGTGGTGCGACCTCACCGAAATCCTGCGCCGCGTGACGCTGGGCATTTATGACCCCGAGGAATACGAAAAGGCACTTAGCTGGATTCGCGCCAACTGCAAAGAGGGTCTTGACTGCAACGAGGGTAAAAACCTGCCCGAGATTATTACAAAATCCAAGGTGGTTCCCGCCGATAAGGATTGGGAATTCATTGCAAAAATGAGCATCATTATGCGCGATATTCTCTATGGCAACCCGAAGCTCGCCGAGCTGGGCTGGCATGAGGAAGCGCTGGGCAAGAACGCCATTGCAGGCGGTTTCCAAGGCCAGCGCAACTGGACGGACTGGCTGCCGAACGGCGACTTCACCGAGGCAATTTTGGCTTCGACCTTCGACTGGAACGGCACCAAAGTCCCCACACCGTTTGCCACCGAGAACGACACGCTGAACGGCGTTGCCATGATGCTGGGTACACTGGTGACCAACACCGCACCCTGCTTCCACGATGTGCGTACTTATTGGAGCCCCGAGGCTTACGAGCGCGTCACCGGCAAAAAGGCGCAGGGCAAAGCGGCAAACGGCTTTATTCACCTGATCAACTCCGGCGCAACGGCGCTTGACTGCACCGGCGCATCGAAAAACGAAAACGGCGAAGGCTGCATGAAGCCCTTCTGGGAGATGACCGAGCAGGACGTGAATGCGTGCTTGCAGGCCACCGACTGGTGCCGTGCCAACTACGAATACTTCCGCGGCGGCGGATTCTCCAGCCACTTTAAAACACAGGCAGAAATGCCGGTCACGCTGCTTCGCGTGAGCATTGCCGAAGGCGTCGGCCCCATGCTGCAAATTGCAGAAGGCTACACGGCAACCCTGCCTGAAGCAGAACATGCTGTGCTGGACAACCGCACCGACCGCACTTGGCCCACCACTTGGTTTGTGCCGAAGCTGACGGGCAAGGGCGCGTTTAAAGACGTTTACAGCGTGATGGCAAACTGGAGCGCCAACCACGGCGTTACGGTGTACGGCCATGTGGGCGCTGACCTTATTACATTGGCTTCCATGCTGCGTATTCCCGTCAGCATGCACAACGTGGAGGACGAGAAGATTTACCGTCCGCACACTTGGGCGGCATTTGGTACCGACAACCTTGAAGCGGCCGACTTTGCGGCATGCAAACACTACGGCCCGCTTTATCGTTAATTTTTAGATAGGTGAAAGGGAGATGTTTTCCAATGGCAAATCGTATTGTATTGAACACAATTTCTTATCACGGCAAAGGCGCAATTGAGAATATTGTGCCGGAGTTGACGGCACGCGGCTACAAGAAAGCTTTTGTTTGCTCCGACCCCGATCTGGTAAAATTCGGCGTAACCAAAAAAGTAACCGACCTGTTGGAGAAAGCGGGCTTTGCTTATGAGCTGTACAGCGACATTAAGCCCAACCCCACCATCGAGAACGTGCAGAACGGCGTGAAGGCATTCCAAGCCAGCGGCGCAGACAGCATTGTTACCATCGGCGGCGGTTCTTCGATGGATACGGCAAAAGCTGTGGGCATTATCGTCAATAACCCTGAATTTGCCGATGTGCGCAGCTTGGAAGGCGTTGCTCCCACCAAAAAGCACGCGGTGTTTACCATTGCGGTTCCCACCACGGCGGGAACGGCAGCCGAAGTTACCATCAACTACGTCATCACCGACGTGGAAAAACGCCGCAAATTTGTGTGCGTGGATACCAACGATATTCCCGAAGTGGCTGTCGTTGACCCCGACATGATGTCCTCTATGCCCAAAGGCTTGACCGCCGCAACCGGTATGGATGCGCTGACCCACGCCATTGAGGGCTACATCACCAAGGGCGCTTGGGAGATGACCGACATGTTCCACCTGAAAGCCATCGAGCTGATTGCCAAACACCTGCGCGGTGCTGTGGACAATACGCCCGAAGGCCGTGAGGGCATGGCATTGGCACAGTACATTGCAGGTCAAGGCTTCTCCAACGTTGGCCTTGGTATTGTTCACTCGATGGCACACAGCTTGGGCGCTGTGTATGACACGCCGCACGGTGTGGCAAACGCTATTTTGCTGCCCACTGTGATGGAGTACAACGCAGAGTGCACCGGTGAGAAATACCGCGAAATCGCCCGCGCGATGGGCGTTGAGGGTGTTGATTCCATGACGCAGGACGAGTACCGCAAAGCAGCTTGCGAGGCGGTGAAAAAGCTTTCTGCGGACGTGGGCATTCCCGCCGACCTTAAAGAAATCGTCAAGGAGGAGGACGTGCAGTTCCTCTCCGAGTCTGCTTACGCGGATGCTTGCCGTCCGGGCAACCCGAAAGATACTTCTGTGGAAGAAATTGCCGCTTTGTATCGTAAGCTGATGTAAGAAAAGAAACCCTTTTAGGGAATATTGTTTCTCTTCATTTAGGCATACCTAAAAAGATAAAACGGAGTTTTGTGTGCAAATCGCAGAGCGACGAGGGTACAAGGAGCTTTTTCACTTCATGTGCACCTTTTGCAATGCAATGTTTGCCGACTGAGTGATCAGCAAAACATTCGCTTTTTAGGTATGCCTTTATTTTTTTGACCTTTTTTGCCCGAAAAGCGCTTTTTCAACCGGTAATATGCAAAAAAGTGCAAAACAAACGGCTGATGTCAGCATTAAGTGTTATTCTGTTAAAAGCTTTTAACTGGTTTTTTCGCAAACACAGCACGAATCACACAGGCGCAGCCAACATTTGCTTTCCGTCTGCTGTGAACCAAGAAAGGAGAAGTGAATATTTTGCACAACAAGTTTCGATGGCATAAGGCGATTGCCCCCATTGCCGCATTTTTACTCGTTGCCGGCGCCGCAGTTTATGCGCAGGAAGGCGCGCAGGTAAGGCAGGGCTGGCCGGAACAAATCGCCGTTCAAGCGCCTGCGCAAGCGGCTGGCGCCTCCTGGCAGGACAGCGACCTAAGAGCCTTTTTAAATGGCGAAAACAATGCGGGCGGAGAGCAAACGCTTTTGGGAACCCAGTTTAGCCCGGAAGAGCAAAATGCAATTGTAGTTTCTCAAGTGGACACAGAGGGACAAGTGACACAAGATAAGCTGTTTTTGCTTTCCGCACAAGAAGCCGAAATGCAAGCGCTGGGCTTTACCGGCAATGCAAGCCGCGCCGCGCAGGACGGCACGCAAACCGAAGATTGGTGGTGGCTGAGAACCCCCGGTTATGACGGCAGCGACGCTGCAAATGTCTACTATGACGGCAGCATCGACCCTGACGGCTATCCCACCGCTTATGCCGGGGGTGGACTGCGTCCGGCAATGTATCTCGACTGCAATCAAATTGCATATAGCTTCCATGCGTCGGAATTTGGTGAAGTGGCCCCGCAGGAAGATGGGTGGAAAGTATTTTTAAAAGGGGAGCAAACTTTTTCTGCGCAAGCAGCGACCGCCGACGGCCAAAGTGTACAGTTAAAAGCGGCTTTGCCGGACGGTTACGACAAAATTTATGTTGTTTTGCTGGATGAGAACGAGAACAAGCTCGGCGTCCAAAAAGCTGCCGTACAGGATGGGGAAACCATTGCAGCAGCAGTTACACCGGAAACAAAAAATATTCTTGTGTTTGCGGCCAAAGGAACAGAGGATATGTTTGGCACTGCCGTTGCTTCTAATGGCGTGGTGCTGAATCTGAATGCACCGGCAGAGTCGGAGAGCACTCCGGCGGTATCGGAGAGCACCCCGGCAGAGTCGGAGAGCACCCCGGCAGCATCGGAGAGCACCCCGGCGGCATCGGAGAGCACCCCGGCAGCATCGGAGAGCACCCCGTCGGCGTCGGAGAGCACCCCGGCGGTATCGGAGAGCACTCCGGCAGTATCGGAGAGCACCCCGGCGGTATCGGAGAGCATCCCGGCAGCATCGGAGAGCACCCCGGCGGCACCGGAGAGTGTACCGGCAGCACCGGAGAGTGTACCGGCCCAATAAAAGGGCAAAGCCCCCTCAATAAGCGGCTGAGTGGGAAGGCGGGGTCTTTCTTGGAAGTGAGGAATCGTTGACACGATAACATACAAGGAGCGCAACAATGAAATTACGCAATAAAACGTGGAAAGCTGCAAAAAGAGGCGCAGCTATGGGGCTGACATTGGCGATGTCAGTGGGAATGTTTGCTCCGCTTAGTGCATGGGCAGCAAGCACAGAAGCGACTACGCATGAAGTGACCGCCGTATCAGCAGAGAAAGCAGTCTCTCCTGCACAGCTGAGAAGTCTGATTTTTGACCGTGCATATCTGCTGGAGCCGACAGGCGACACAAAAGGGAAGGATTTTGATGTCAGCGGATTTGCTTCCAACCATTTTACTTATCGTACAACGGTTTACAGAACTTGGGATACCGTTAAAATTTACCCGTATGCATTTGCTTCGTCCAAGGGGGCTGCCATTACGGTCAATGGTCAATCCGTCAACGGAACAGGCGAATATTACGAGTTAGACACTTCTCGCGTTGGCAGTTATCAAGTGGAAATTAAAGTTTCCGAAGCGGGTCAAACGAATACTTATCAAGTGGAAGTGGAAAAGGTGAACACCGACTACCGCGGAAGAGTGCCCGTGGTAAGCAATCAGACAATTCTTGAAAATATGAAGGTAGTAGCTTCCACAGCCCCGGATGCCTCCCGCGAAACCACCAGCAGAGAGCAGCTGTTAAAAGTGCTGCAAAAAAACAAGGAAATGCCGTTGAATACCGGCGTGGCCGACCAGGGCGTTTATTGGGAGCCCAGCACGCCGAGCACTGCTTTCTTTGTTGTCGATTTAGGCGCTGTATATGATGTCAGCAGAATACAGGCCGCTATTTTGCCGCGCAATCAGTATGGTGCAAAGGCAAAAATTTCTGTAAGTGCCGATAATGTCGATTGGACAGCCGCCGATACTGCACAAGACAGCGACGGAATTACATTTACAACAGTCATTGATCAAGCCGATATTGCCAATAATACGCAATGGCACCAGGACACACTGCGTTACGACTTTAATAAAGTGTATCCTGCACGATATATTAAATTTGAGGTTACAAACGGCGATGGAGTGAATAAGCTTCAAGTGCAGCAGTTTATGATTTTTCAAGAAACAAAGACTGCACCGGAAACTTATGAAGCGCCGGAAGGCGCCAGCGTTCCCTGGCAGCACGAAGAACGTCACCAATATTTGACATCCGGCCAGGCAACCGTGATTGAACGCGGGTATCCCATCTTGGGATGGATGCCCAGCGCCGGTTACGGACGCGACATCCCCCGCGCGAGTGAAGCGGAGGAATTTGGCTGGGACGGCCCTCTTTTCTACGACGCGCCAACCTATAATCTGGCCTATTTGGAGCAGAACCCCAACAGCTATTGGGGACTTTCGAAAGCGCCCGGCGGCAACAATGCAATGCCTTCTGATCCGCCGGATACGCCGGATCGTCCCTTGGTGCCCGATGCGCTCCTTCCGTATGTGAAAAATGCGGTTAGCTTCTGTTTCGGTGATGAACAGGGTTACAGCACCGGCGAGGTAGATAAGCTGAAAAAATGGTTTGCCTATACGCGCGAACGCTTCCCGGCTGTCATCCTGCACACGAACAACAGAACGCATGACGAGTGGGGCAACTTGGATAACTTGCATTATTATATCCAAACCGCAAAGCCGGACATGCTCACTTGGGACGACTACTATAACAACGAAAACGGATACAAAAAGGACGGCGGCGGAGCCGGCTCGTTCAATATTCATAATCCTGCCTATCATGGAAGTGCGGTGCAGCAAATTTTCCAAGTGTCGGGCAAGTGGAACCAATTCCGCCAAGCTGCAATGGAAGGCTTGGACGGAACAGGCAATCAGCCGATTCTCTATGGACAATATCTGGACAGCTTCCAAACCAATCAGCCCGAATCCGTCAAGAACTTGATTGCAAACCTTTCGGTGTTGGCCGGACAAAAATGGCTGAACTTCTTCCGCGTGGAATTCCAGTACGATAAGTCCTTCACATGGGATATGGACGGCACACCGACCACAGGCTTGTGGGAGTGGGCACAGGTTGCGGATGGTATTCATGCGATGGATGAATGGACAAACCGCCTGAATCATGAATGGCTGCTTTTGAAGAAAGGCGACGGAAAAGACATTTTAAACCCCGACAGCAAGTATAAAATGTCGGAAGTGCTTTCTCCCTCTGACGCTGCGGCCACAGAACAGCAGCAAGCGGGCCTTGCCAAGCAAAAGGAGTACGGTATTAAAGATGTCAGCGTAGAAGTGGATACTTCACGCTATGCCCGCACGGTGAAAGGCGATGTGGCAATTGGCCTTGCCTCCACATTGCCCGGCATGTATGAGAGCGAAGTAACAGAATGGTTTAAAGGGGCAAGTGCGCCCAAATCCTTCATGGTTCTCAACGGTTTGGTGGATGGTTCGACGGGTGACGATGAGACGATTCGCGACGACAGCATTGGCGGTCAGCGCGTTGAGAGCAGCTGCTTTAAACCCTATGTTGAAACAAGAGAAAAAGGAACGGCGAATAACACACGCCAAACAATCACAATTTCTATTGATCCCGCCTTTGAAAATGTTCCCTTGTACCGCTTGAACCCGAAACAATTGGACAGCAAGGGAAATGCCGCCGTGGAAAAAGTGGAATTGCAGGGAGAAGCCGGAAATAAATATATCGTTGCCGATTTAGGCGGCGGCGAGATGAACGTTTATTTCTGGGCAACCAATACCACCGCTTCCGCAAGCACGCAAGACGCAGACGGCAAACAAGCCTCTTTTGCTTTTGACGCTTATCCGGCAACTTACTGGCAGGCAAAAGAAAAGGGCGACAAGTACACGCTGGAAAATACGTTTGCCGCTCAAAGCTTGGAAACCGTCACCATCAATGAAAACGGCAGTGCCGTTGCAGCTTATGCGCTGGAGTACCAAAAAGACGGACAGTGGACAAAGCTGACCCCGGAACAAGTTGGCGAAGCAGAATTTTCCACGATTGGAAGTTCCAAGACACTCACTTTAAAAAATCCCATTGATCATGTAACGGGTATCCGTCTGATTATCAATAAGACAAGCGGAAACGCACTTCCGGCTATTTATGAAATTTCTACGGATGGAACGCAATCCCCGACCCGAACAGCGGTTGAAGTGAATGATAACGACTTGGGTTCGGCGCTTTACCGTTTTGAGTACGACGACAAGTGGGGATACCGCGAAGTAGAAGACGGAACGCCTCCGTCGCTTTACCCGCGCAATGGCGATGGACATGTGGCAAGCGGAGCCCAAGATGCGGTGGCAAAATTCCGTTTTTGGGGCAATGAGGTGGTTTTGCGTCTGCGCCAAAATAAAATGAATCAGCTTGGCAATTTGGAAATTAAGCTCTATGATGCAAAAGGCGTGGAAGTGGATGCTTCTAAGTATGAACGAACCGATCATAACGATTCTGGAACAGTAACATTTAAGCTGAAAGATGGGCAGGACGCTGCATATATGCTTTCTGTAAAAACGCTGAATAATACCGTGGAACTTGGTATTGACGGTGCAGACGTGAAGCGAAATGCAGATGCTCCGGCAGATGTCTCCTTTACAGGAGCATCTGCGCCCGCATCCGACCCGTATCAAACTTATGTCAATGACAAAGTTCGCGATTCAAGTCAGACGGCCTATTTTACCTTCTACAACCAAGGCGTAGGGGCGGATGGAAACCCGACTGGTGAGCCGGTTCAGTTTAAGAAGGACACCAACGAGTTTTCTACCGGCTTAGGGGAAAATAACCGCGCCGAGCAGGAAAAACAGGGCTGGGTTTCCTACATTGGAAAGAGTTACGATGAGAACGGCGGCGGCGTTCGCACACAAAATGCTGCCAATAGCTATACGCTTACCTTTACAGGTACGTCAGCACAGTTCTATGCGGGCTCCATTCCCTGGCAGAATGCCGGCGGAAATCAGTACGGAACCTTCTCTGTTTACTTGGATGGCAAGAAATTGACAACTTCAAATGCGGACGGTGCTTATTATACCGAAACCAACGTCAACCAAACAGGATGGCAATGGAGCGGCGGCATGGCAACTCGGTTAATTCAGGTAGTCACCGGAGAAAACCAAGATGCAAAGCATACGATTACCATTACCAATACTGGCATCAACCGCATTGACTATGCTGTGGTAGGCAAGCAAACACAGGAGTTTGTTGCACAGCCTGTCAGCCATACCATCAGCGCGAAGGCTGCGGAAAACGGCAGCGTAGCGGCAACAGCCGTTACGGCTCAGGAAGGCAGCACGGTTTCTGTTGTGACATTTCCCAAAAAGGGATATCAGTTAAAGGAAGGAAGCGTAAAGGCAACCGCAGCCGACGGCTCGGATGTGCCCGTAACAAAGCACGATACACGGGAGGGTTGGCATCAATTTGTGATGCCAACCTCCGATGTGGTTCTCTCTGCCGAATTTGAGCCGAAACAAGGGCAATACGCGGTCAGCGCTTCGGTGGACGGAAACCAAGGCGGCGATGTAAAAGCTTCCACGCCAAGTGTTGACTTTTTAGGCGATGCGGTATTTGAGATTACGCCGGACGAAGGTTATCACCTTTCGATGATGCGCGTCAACAATATCAAAAAGGCGCTTCCTGAAACAACAACGTATACCATCACGGGCGTGAGCGAGGACATTCACTTAATCGCATATTTTGAACAGGATCAGCCCCAGCAGTACACGGTGAGCGCTGAGTTTGCACAGGGACAAGGCTTCCTGACGCCGTCCACTCAAACAGTTGAGCAGGGCAAAGACGCTTTCATTGAGTACAAGACCGGCGAAGGGCAGCAGCTGGCAAGTGTTTCCGTCAACGGCAAACCCTACCCGAATGTCACAAAGCAAGAAAATGGAGCATCCTTTGTTACGGTGCATGAAGTGATGCAAGACAGCAAGGTAGTGCTGACCTTAGCCCAAGATTCTTTAGCAGCTGCCCAGGTAGAAGCCAAAGCGCAAGGCGGCGGAACCGTATGGCCGAATGTGCAGACCATGGTAGAAGGCTTTGACGGCGCTGTCCTGTTTGCGGCAGATGCGGGATATTATGCAAAAGAGGCGCTTTATAACGGCAAAAGCTATCCGATTACCGAAGCCGATCAGTTTGTGCTTCCCAGCGATATGATGGTTGAGGGGCAAACGGTAGTGACAATTGTTTTTGAAAAACAGACCGCGCCGACATATGATGTGCAAATTCAAACGGCGGCAGGCGGAACAATTCCCGCAGAGCCGGCGAAGGCTTCTGAAGGGGAAAAGGTTCGTCTGACCGTAACGCCGCAATCGGGTTACACCTATAACAGCGGCAGCATTGCTGTGCTGACAAACGATCAGAAAGCGGTAAATGTCACAACGGTTGAGGCAGACCGTGTATTTGAGTTTACCATGCCGGCCTCGCATGTAAAAGTAAGCGCAGCCTTTACCCAAACTCCAGTTGCACCTGTGGAAAAAATTGAAATTACGCCGCAGCAGGTAACGTTAACCGCGGTTGGCCAAACGGCTCAGCTGACAGCAAAGATTTCTCCCAATCAGATGGCAGTTGAGTGGAAGTCGGCAGACCCCACGATTGCAACCGTAAACGCCAATGGACTGGTAACGGCGTGCGCCAACGGAACAACCGCTATTTTTGCCACAGCCGGCGGTGTAACAGCGCCGTGTACCGTGCAAGTGACCATTGATGAAAGCCAGAATGCTCCGCATGAAGTGCAAGTACAGGCCACAGCAGGGGGAAGCATTGCGGCAAATCCCACCAATGCAATGCCCGGTGAAACTGTGCGCGTAACCCTTACGGCGCAAGCAGGGTATCAATATGTTGAAAACAGTATTCAGGTATCAACGCTGACAAAGGCGCTTGTGCCTGTTACCGTGGTGCAAACGGGAAAAGTGTTTGAATTCACAATGCCTGCCGCGGCGGTTCAAGCAATAGCTGCGTTTGAGCAGATTCCCACTGTATGGGTAGAACGCATTGAAGTGACCCCGAATCAGGTGGTTTTGAATGCGGTTGGAGCGACAGCACAGTTAACGGCGAAGGTTTATCCAAACCAGATGCCTGTCACATGGAGAACAAGCAACCCCGAGGTGGCAACCGTAGATGCAAATGGCTTAGTAACCGCAGTTGCGAACGGAACAGCTACCATTTCGGCTTTGACGGATGGAAAAGCAGGCCAGTCGATCATTCAAGTAGCCGTCAGCAACAATACCGCACCGTCGCAGCCGGGCACCAGCCAGCCGACAAATCCCCATCCCCAAACGGGTGATCACAGCAACTTGGCTGCTTGGGCCATACTGATGACATTGTGTGCATTTGCAGCGGCAATCCTTTGTGTTGGGAAAAAATTTCGCATTAAAAAATAATCACCGGCACACAGCCAACGAAATCAAGCTTTTGTGATTGCGGAAGAAAAACAATGCACATAAGCGGGCGAATACGCTTTGCCGGAAAGGAGCAGCGCTGTTTGCGCTGCTCCTTTCTTTGAACGCAATCATGCTTGAAAACCATTTCAAAAAAGTTTTTGCAAATAGACATTCCTTTTTTGAAAAGCAGTGGTATAATGAAATCAGCACATACACGGTTTTTGATAAAAATAATAATGAGCTTTTACTGCCCAAATTTTTGAAAAGGAGAACTACCTATGTATCAAATTGCAAATTTGACCAACAACCCCAATGTGAAAATTGTGCAGCAAATGGGTCCCTTTACTGTGATTGAACATCAAAAAGATTTGAGTATTCAGCCCGGTTCGGCTATGGCTGCGTATTACTGTGCTGAAATGAATGTGAAAAAACGTCAGGTGTTGTGCGACCTCAGCAAAGCCCAAGTGACCGTGCAGGCCGGGGCAATGCAGTGGATGGTGGGTGATGTGAACGCCACCACCGGCATTAAAGGCGTGGGAGATTTGCTGGGCAAAGCGATGCGCGGAAAGGCCAGCGGAGAAAGCACCATTAAGCCGGAGTATACCGGCAGCGGAATGATGATGCTGGAGCCGACTTATAAGCACTTGATTTTAATGGATGCAGCCGAATGGGGCGGCGCAGTGGTTTTGGATGACGGCCTGTTTTTGGCGTGTGACTCCCGTTTAAAGCACAAAGCGGTCATGCGCTCCAGCTTTTCCTCGGCGGTGGCCGGCGGCGAAGGTCTGTTCAATTTGAGCTTGAACGGCGCTGGTGTATTTTGCATCGAGGCCGATTGCCCCAGAGAGGAATTGATTGAGGTAACGCTGGAAAACGATGTGCTGAAAATTGACGGCAACTATGCCGTGGCGTGGAGCGCCGGGCTGGCGTTTACAGTGGAGCGCTCGGGCAAGAGTTTGCTCGGTTCTGCCGCCTCGGGCGAAGGGCTGGTCAACGTATATCGCGGCACAGGTAAGGTGCTGATGATGCCCGTAGGAATGGGTACGGTTTAAAATAAGGCAGTATAAAAAAGCAATGCAAAGCTGTACAGCAGTTCAAAACCGCTGCACAGCTTTTTTTGTCGGAAAAACAGTTTGAAAAACAGCATCCGCGTGATATGATAAAGGAAAGAAGTGATATGCCAACGGATGGCAGTCATACGAAAAAAAGGGTGTATTGATGTGAAAAGTTATTGGAAGGAGCTACGATCAGAATTTGCCGGTTATAACGCGGCAAAATTCGCAAAAGACCTAATGGCCGGTGTAACGGCGGCGGCGGTAGCACTGCCGCTGGCGCTGGCCTTTGGCGTGGGCAGCGGGGCAAGCGCTGCATCGGGTTTGCTGACGGCAGTGATTTGCGGCTTTGTCATCAGCTTGCTTGGCGGTGCTTTCTACCAAATTTCCGGCCCAACCGGTGCAATGGCGGCTATTTTAATGTCGATTGTGGCGCAGTATGGAATGTCCGGTGTGTTTGCGGCCACCGTTTTGGCCGGAGTTTTGCTGGTTTTGGCCGGAATTTTCCACTTGGGCCGCGTGACAGCTTATTTGCCTATGCCGGTCATTACAGGTTTTACCTCCGGTATCGCGGTTGTGATTGCGCTGGGGCAGGTCGATAACTTTTTTGGCACCACCTCGCAGGGCAGCACCGCAGTGGAAAAATTGCTCTATTGGCTGACCAATGGCATTTTCCAAATCAACTTGGGCGCGGTGACGCTGGGCTTGTTCGTGGTGCTGCTGATGGTGGTGTATCCCAAGCGTTGGAACAGCGTGGTTCCTTCGTCTCTGGTTGGCATTATTTTGGCCGCTCTGCTGGCAGTATTCGCGTTTCCGAATGTTGCGCGTGTAGGCGAAATTCCGACAACGCTGCTGCTGCCGGAGCGATTCACTTTGGAGGGGATGAACTTTCAAAAAATTCAGGCGCTTTTGCCGCCGGCGATCAGCATTGCGGCGCTGTGTATGATTGAAAGCCTTCTGTGCGGAGCCAGTGCAGCGCGCATGACGGGCGTTCCTTTGAACAGTGACCGCGAATTGATTGCGCAAGGCGTAGGCAACTTGCTTTCGCCGTTTTTTGGCGGTATTCCGGCCACAGCCGCCATTGCGCGTACCAGCGTCGCCATGAAGTCCGGGGCGCAGACGCGCCTGACCGGCATGATTCATGCGGTGGTTTTGCTGGTGTCGATGCTGCTGCTTGCTCCTGCTATGGCGCAAATTCCTTTGAGCGCTTTGGCGGGCGTTTTGATGGTAACGGCTTGGCGCATGAACGAATGGAAAACCATTCGCTATCTATTCAGCCACCGCTTTAAAGGCGCCATCTTAAAATTTGGCGCAACGATGGCCGCTGCTGTTTTGTTCGACTGAACCATTGCCATTTTGGCGGGCGTGATTGTGGCGCTTATCCTTTTGGTAGTGCGCTTGTCTCAACTGGAAATCAATTATGAACGTGTGAATCCCGAACGCTTGGATAAACCCGACGAAATTGAAGAAGAATATCGTTCGGCACAGGTGGTGTATGTGACGGGCTCGGTCATTTTTGCCAATACGGAGCAGATTGCCGCCATCTACGATATGGTGCAGGGAGCCCCGGCAGTGCTGTTTTCGATGCGCGGCACTTCCTATATGGACATTTCCGGTGCGCAAGCCTTTTTACAGCTGGTGGAGCGCTTACAGGAAAAACAGATCATTGTCGGTGTGTGCGGCGTATCACAAAGTGTGAACGAAATGATGCAGCGCAGCGGGATTACGCAGAAGGTTGGGAAAGACCGCTTTTACTGGAGTGTTTCACGGGCATTGCAGCGTGTATAAGCGGGGCTGTGCACCAGCCGGCGGAAACATTGCTGCACAGAGAAAAGGATTTTGTGTATTTTTTAACGATTATTTGCCTGCGGCTTTTCTTTCTTTGTGAAAACCACCAAGCTTTTTCTGATTTTTGAAAGTGACTGGAAAATTGATGTGTCACATAGTATAATAAAAATGTAGTACTGTGCAAACACGCCGCGCAAAAAACGGTTTGCGCAGCCGATTTGCAACAACAAGGAGAGGTGTCGAAATGACAAATAATGTGCTGACGATTTTATCTGGTCTTTCTGATTGGACTGCACCGGAGGTAGACAACGCAACTATGATGCACGGCGATATGCCCGGCGATAAAATTGAAATTGGCGACAGCCATAAGCAAAAAGCCGCGGCGGTATTTCCCGTATTGGTCGGAAAGCTAAAAGCAGTGATGGAAAACCATCCGCATCAGCGTGCGGTTGTATGTGTCTGCGGCGGCAGCGGCGTGGGCAAAAGCGAAATCGCCAGCCTTTTGGGCGAGTATCTGCAACAAGCCGGGGTGGGCAGCTATGTGCTCAGCGGTGACAACTATCCCCACCGTATCCCCGCACAAAACGATGCCGAGCGTCTGCGCGTGTTCCGCTGCGGCGGCGTGCGCGGCCTTGTGGCGGGCGGCGTATATAACGAAGAAGTGAAAGCGACGCTTCGCACACTGCAAGAGCAGGACGTGGACGCTTCCCCCGCACTCTGCGCCGAACATCCTTGGCTCGCCGTTTACCAAAAAGAGGGCAAAAAGGCGCTGAACGGCTATCTTGGCACCGACCGTGAGCAGAATTTTGAGGAGCTGAGCGCCATCATCAGCCAGTTTAAGAACGGCGCAAAAGAAATTTATTTGAAGCGCATGGGCCGTACCCCGCTGGATTTGTGGTATGACCTCGTTGATTTTTCCGAAAAGAATGTATTGCTGATCGAGTGGACACACGGCAACAGCAACGGCTTCAGCGGTGTGGATATTCCCGTTCTGCTCAACAGCACTCCGCAGGAAACGCTGGAGCACCGCCGCAGCCGCAACCGTGACGGCGCCGTGGACAGCCCCTTCACCACGATGGTATTGGAGCTGGAGCAGCGCCAGCTGGAAAGCCAAGCTCACAAAGCGGAAATCATTGTGGCAAAAAGCGGCGAGCTTTTGAGCTATGCCCAGTACCGCCAGCTGATGGCCAATGCATAAGGAGGGGAAAGAATGAAACAGGCGAACGCAAAGCCCATGCTCAATGCTTACCCCGACAGCATCGGCAGCAAGCTGTGCCATGTGGTAGAGTTTTTGAAGCGTCCTGAGATGAAGGACGTGTTCGGTTCTTTCTATATTTTGCCCAGCGTGTTCAACACCGACCTTGACCGCGGTTTTTCTGTGGTGGATTATCAGCTGAGCGATGAATATGCCAAGCGCGAAGATTTGACGGCTTTGGAAGCTTTGGGCATTGACTTAAAGCTCGATTTCATCTTGAATCATGCTTCGGTGCTCAGCCCGCAGTTTCAAGATTTGCTGAAAAATGGTGCGAACTCGCGCTACAAAGACTTTTTCATCAATTGGAATGAGTTTTGGAAAGATTGCGGCACTATGACAGAGCGCGGCTATATTCAGCCCGACGAAAAGTACCTCAGCAAAATGTTCTTCCGCAAGCCGGGCTTGCCCATTTTGATGGTTCGTATGCCGGACGGAACGGATGTGCCCTATTGGAACACATTCTATCAAAAAGTGTCTTACCGCAAGCCGACCGTGCAGGAGCTGATGCAGGCGGCGAATATCCAGTACACCACCGCCGAGCGTTTATATGCGATGGTCAGCGCCGGTTTGGACGAGGGCAAAGCTCCTGCCGAGCTGGACTGGAGCGGCTGGGAAAACTGCCGCGAGGCCGTGTGTGACTGGCTGGAAGGCCATCGCGAATATCTCGGCCAAATGGATTTGAATATCCGTTCTCAGCTGGTTTGGGATTTCTACGACGACACTTTGAAAACTTTGGCGGATTACGGCGCCAGCATTGTGCGTTTGGATGCGTTTGCTTATGCGCCGAAAGAGCCGGGCGAAAAGAATTTCCTCAACGAGCCGGGCACATGGGACTTGCTGGAGCGTGTTTGCGCACTGGCTAAGAAATATGATTTGCAGCTTTTGCCGGAAATCCACGCCAGCTACGGCGAGAAAATCCACGAAAAAGTGGCGCAGCAGGGCTATATGACGTATGACTTCTTCCTGCCCGGCTTGCTCATCGACGCGCTGGAGTCGCAGGACGGACACTACCTGCGCGAGTGGGCACAGGAAATCTGTGACAAAAAGATTCGCGTGGTCAATATGCTGGGCTGCCACGACGGTATTCCTCTGCTGGACTTGAAGGGCCTGATTCCCGACGAGCGCATCCAGACGCTGATTGATACCGTTGTGTCGCGCGGCGGTTACGTCAAAGACCTCCACGGCGCGAAAAATATGTACTATCAGGTCAATGCCACTTATTACAGCGCACTCGGCGAAAGCCCGGAGAAAATGCTGCTGGCACGCGCCATTCAGCTCTTCATGCCCGGCAAGCCGCAGGTGTGGTATCTTGATTTGTTCTGCGGCAAAAACGACCATGAGGCCGTGCGCCGTGCAGGCCCCGGCGGCCATAAAGAAATCAACCGCACAAACCTTTCCATGGAACAGGTGGAAAGCGGCTTGAATGATTCCACCGTGCAAAAGCAGCTGGAATTGCTCCGCCTGCGTTCCTCTCATCCGGCCTTTGGGTTTGATTCTACGTTGGAAATTGGCGGCGACAAAAACCTGCTCACGCTGAAATGGACAAACGGCGAGCACTGGGCAAAGCTTTCGGCAGATCTCGCAGCGTATACCTACGAGATTACGAAAAGCGAAGTATAAAAAACACGCTTGCTCTCTTACAACTGAGGCTGTCGAAAAACTGCCGCCTGATTCAGAAAGAACCCAGGCTGCAAGGGGAAAAAGGCTTGGAAAAGGGGGCTGAGCCCTCTTTTCGACAAGCATAAACGCCCTTCTGCGGTTGCAGAAGGGCGTTTATGCTTTACGGCCTTATAGGCCGCTCGTCATGGCCACCCCTCTTAGGGGTGGCCATGACTGGTAAAAGCCGTTTAATTGGTATCATTTTTTGTTTCGGGTGATTGTGGCTGGTCGCTTTGAACCCGCTCGACGAGTGCCATTTGCACTTGATGCTCGCGGATATCCAATACATGAATTTTCAGCGAGCCAATCGTGACCTCAACGCTGCTGCCGTCACGCGGAACGGTTCCCAGCGCATCAAACACTAGGCCGTTAAAAGTATCGTGTTCATCGCAGGGAAGGGAAACGCCCACAGCCTGCTCTACTTCGTCTAAAGCCGCACATCCGCGAATGTGCCAGCGTCCCGGGGCAATCTGCTCAACATCCGGGGCTTGGGTATGGTCGGCATCGTCCTCAAAGTCGCCCACCAGCTGCTGGACAAGGTCATTCATGGTGACGATACCCGTCATTCCGCCATACTCATCCAGCACCACCGCCATATGGTGGTGCCCTTGCTTCATGTTGCGGAACAGCACGTCCGCCTTCACGCTCTCCGGCACGAAGTAAGCGGGCTTCACTGCTTTTTTCATCAGGTTTTCACGGCTTTGGTCGTCTAACCGGAAATAGTCCTTTGCATTGAGAATGCCCAGAACGTCATCGGCCGATTCACCGCACACAGGATAAAGCTTGTGGCGTGTGTTATAAATGGTATCTTTCCACTCCTCCATGCTTTCATCCATCCAAAGAATAGCGGTATCCGTTCGGTGGGTGGCAATTTCCGCAGCCGTCAAATCGTCAAACTCAAATACGTTTTGAATCAGCGTTTTTTCCTCGTGGTCGATGGTGCCTTTTTCACTGCCCACATCTACCATCATGCGAATTTCTTCTTCGCTGACTTCTTCTTCCTCTGCGTCGGGGTCAATACCCAGCAAACGCAAAACAAGATTGGTGGAAGCCGTCAAAAACCAAACCAAGGGGGCAAACAGCTTGGCAATGGTGCTGATGATGCCGGAAATACCCAAGGCCAGCGTCTCTGCCTTGCGCATGGCAACTCGTTTGGGAACTAATTCACCAAAAATTAGAGTGAAGTAAGAAAGAATGAACGTAATCACCACAACGGCGATAGTGTCCAGCGTTTTGGCGGGAATAGGAAGGCCAAATCCCATCAGCCATTCCACCAGTCCGTCGGAAAAGTTATCGGCGGCAAAAGCACTGCCCAAAAAGCCGGAAAGCGTAATTGCCACTTGAATGGTAGCCAAAAAGCGTGCCGGCTGGCTGGTCAAACGCGCCAGACGAACAGCGCGGCGGTCGCCTTCAGCCGCCATTTTTGCAAGCTTTGCGTCATTCATCGAGATCACTGCAATTTCTGCGCTGGCAAATACCGCATTCAAAGCGATGAGAATCACTTGTACTAATATCATAAAAATCATGGAATCTTCCAAAATAAAACCTCCTTGATATCATAACCGGAACCCGTTTTGCATGGTGATTGAGGCGGCGGGACAAAAGCCCTCTGTGGATTAAAATGCCCCAAAGACGCAAAAAGACACAGCCCGACGCTATTCCAGTAAGCGCAGACTATGCCATCCTTGACACACGGTATGAAATAAGGGAGGAAATTCGCCGTTATTACTGTCCGTATCCTCCATAATTTTTCTCGCACTCCTCTCAATAATATAATATGGCAAAATTATAGCGAAAAAAGAAGCAATTGTCAATGCGTATTTCGTTTCAATTGGTGATTGACGACAGTACCCTTTGTCTAGTAAAATACCAAACAGAAAATCAGCGTAGAAGGGACTGGAAATATGAAGCTTTTATTTGCAAGTGATTTGCACGGCAGTGCTTACTATACGGAAAAATTAAAGGAATTGTACGAAAAGGAAAAAGCGGAAAAACTGATTTTGCTGGGGGACCTTTTGTACCACGGCCCGCGTAACGATTTGCCGCGCGATTATGCGCCCAAGCGTGTCATTGAAATTTTAAACGGAATGAAAGAGGAAATTTTGGCAGTGCGCGGCAATTGTGAAGCCGAAGTCGATCAAATGGTGCTGCAATTTTCCGTTATGGCAGAGTACGCAGTGCTTTGGCTGGACGGCCATATGGTGTTTTTAACGCACGGACACCATTTTAATGAGGAAAATCTGCCCATGCTGCACCAGGGCGACGTGCTTATTCACGGCCATACCCATCTGCATTGTGCAGTCAACCGCGGAAATTATTATTTCTGCAATCCCGGCAGCATGTCTATTCCGAAAGGGGACGGCATCCACAGCTATATGGTGTATGAGGACGGCGTCTTTACGGTGAAGGATTTGGAGGGCGGCGTGCTGGAAACGCTGGATATCCGCGCATGAGTGAGCTGACAAAGCAGATTGCCGTTGAGCGAAGCATTATTAAAAAGTATAAAAAAACCATCTGGAACCGGTTTATCGGCGCTTGCAAAGATTATCGCCTGATTGAGGAAGGCGATGTCATTGCGGTGTGCATTTCCGGCGGGAAAGATAGCTTCCTACTGGCAAAATGTATGCAGAATTTGCAGCGCTATTCCGAAGTGCCTTTTGAAGTGCGTTTTTTGTGCATGGATCCCGGCTATCGGCCCGAAAACCGCGCCCTGATTGAAAAAAATGCTGCGCTTTTGGGGATTCCGCTCACCATTTTTGAGACGGATATTTTTGACAGCGTTTATCATGTTGAAAAATCGCCGTGCTATCTTTGTGCGCGGATGCGCCGCGGCCACCTGTACAAAAATGCGCAGGCGCTCGGCTGCAATAAAATTGCGCTGGGTCATCATTTTAACGATGTCGTCGAAACAGCGCTCATGAGCATGATGTGGGGCGCAGAGCTGAAAACAATGCTGCCCAAGCTGAAAAGCCAGAATTATGAGGGCATGGAGCTGCTTCGGCCTCTTTACTATGTGCGTGAGGACGACATTTTGGCGTGGAAACGCTATAACGGATTGGAATTTTTGCAGTGTGCCTGCCGCTTTACCGAGCGGGGAGAGGAACATGCGGGTGCGCGTGCAGCCACAAAACAGCTTGTGCGCCATCTTTGCAGTGTGAACCCACAGGCGGATTACAATATTTTCCAAAGTTTGCATCATGTTAATTTAAATATGTTGCCCGGCTGGCAGAAAGATGGCAAAACGTACAGCTTTTTGGATGAGTACGCAAGCAGTGCCATAGAAGATTAACCAGTGTTAACATCAAAATGTAAAAATGAAATGTAAATTTTTGAATCAAATATGAAGAAACAGGATTCTTTTTCTTGTCTTTTCTTGCAAAATGCGATATAATGACAACGTGCAAGCAATGACAGGTTCATGTACGCTTGTTTTTTTATGCATAATTATCTGGTGCTAGTGTAAAATGCACAAATCATCGTTCCAATCAGGCGAACGGTGGCCTTTTTATGTGTTTTTTGCTGTTGCTCAGTCCGGGGAATCAAACTATTTTGCAATGCGGGAAGAACAGGTGACGCGTCAGCGCAGCTCGTTTTTTGCAAAAGTTGTTTGGAAGCTTGCCCTATATAGTTTGGTTGATTCGGGCGGGCGGTACCGGGTACGTTCTATCGTGTTTCTTTGGTGTGATTTTGAAGTAAGGAGTGTTCGAGTTGTTTAAACGGGTAAAGTTAAAAAGTTATTTGCTTACGGTTTTTTCGGTTGTTATCGTTCTTTGCGGCCTGACTGCGTTGGTTGGTGTTGTTGGCTTGATGGTAACCCGCAGCAACACGAAGTATTTGGTAGAGAGAACCATGAATGCGGATTTGGCTGTTAAAACGTGCCGCATTGAGGTAAATACAGCGGCCCGCAACCTGCGCGAGATGCTGCTTTTGCCCAACAGCTCGCAGTACGATGAGTTTGAAGAAAAGATCAACACCAGCATCGCTAATATCCAATCTGAGGTGGCGCTGTTCAAAGAGGCCCACGGCGAAGAAGATGGTTTGGCACAAACTTATGAAGATGCTTTTGACAACTGGTTTTCGATTGCCAATCACGCCATTTCCGAGCTGAAAAGCGGAAACAAGGACGAAGCCACAGACATTGTTTTGACGGAATGTTCGCCGGCTTTGAGCAATCTGGTGGATATTTCCAAGCAGATTGACCAGACCATTACGGCTGAAAAACAAGAGCAGCAGGCGCTCACCACGGGAATGCTGAACCTGTTTGTCACTGTTTTGTGTGCGGTATTCATTGTTGTGCTGTGCATCAGCTTGTACTTCGCTTTCAGCACTACAAAAACGATTACCGGCGTTGTTGCCCACATCAAGGATGCGGTTTTGGAGCTCTCCAAAGGCAACTTGAAAGCAAAAGTGGATTACGAGGCAAACAACGAGTTTGGCGAGTTGGCTGAACGCATGAACTTCTCCTTCCAAGAGTTGGCACGCTATGTCAATGAGATTGATAAGGGCATGAGCAGCTTCTCTCAAGGTGACTTTACTTACCGTTCGAGCATTACCTTCTTGGGTGATTTTGTGAATATCGAGCGCTCGATTTCCGGCTTCCAGAGCAAGATGAACGATACACTGGTTGAACTCGGCACTATTTCTAAGCAGGTCACTGTCGGTTCGGAACAGGTTGCCAGCGGTTCTCAAACTTTGGCGCAGGGCGCTACCGAGCAGGCAAGCAGTGTAGAGGAGCTTTCCGCTACGATTGCAGAAGTGTCCAACCATATTTCCAATACCGCGGAGTATCTGCAAAAGGCGGATGCTTTGGGCAAAGAGGCCGGCGAGGTTGTTGCTACCAGCCAGCATGAGATGAAGCAGATGCTCAAGGCAATTAAAGATATTGCCGTTGCAGCGGAAAATATCCAGAAAATTATCAAGGTGATTGACGATATCGCCTTCCAGACCAATATTTTGGCTTTGAACGCCGCCGTCGAGGCTGCGCGTGCCGGCAGCGCCGGTAAGGGCTTTGCTGTGGTTGCCGATGAGGTGCGTAATTTGGCACAAAAATCGGCTGAGGCAGCTCAGAATACTACACAGCTCATTGAAAATTCTTTGATGCATGTAAAACATGGTGAATCGCTTGCTGCAAGCACCGACGTTGCATTTGACAAAGTGGCGAAAGAATCCGAGGAGATCTTGGGCATGATTGAAAAGATTGCGCAGGCTTCCAAGGAGCAGGCAAAGTCGATTTCTCAGATTTCCGAAGGCGTTTCTCAGATTTCCTCTGTGGTTCAGATGAGCAGTTCTGCAACAGAGGCAAGCGCAGCAGCCAGCGAGGAGCTGAGCGGTCAGGCTCGTATCATGGAGTCGCTTTTGGAGAAATTCGAGCTGTCGCGTGACGCAGAGCAGAAGTTTGACTTTAAACCTTCTGCGGCACCTTCCAGCAGTTCTTCTGCAACAGCTTCCAGCGTTGACTTTTCCGATTACAGCGGAAAGTACTAATGTTCTTTTGACTGGAAGAATTTTCTGAACATTTATAGCAAAAAGCTCCCTTTGGCGCAGCCGAAGGGAGTTTTTTTCTATTCATGGCTTGTTTTTCTGTGTTGAATGGTGTATGATATTGGACAGGTATCAATACATGGTAAGTGCTTTGCCTAATTTGCAAAGCAGTTGCTTGTAAGCAAACGGATAACAACGGGATAAGAGGTGCCGGATGGTGAGGAGTCTGCGAATCCTTTCTTTTTTGAAACAAAATTTCAATTTTAAAAAACAGTCGGTAACACGTATTATTGTGTGCAGCTTTGCGGCGGTCATTTTAATCGGTGCTCTTTTGCTGATGCTGCCCATTTCTTCTCGCGATGGTACAGGCACTCCGCTGCTTCATGCCCTGTTTACGGCCACAAGTGCAACCTGTGTGACGGGCTTAGTGGTTTATGATACTTATACACAGTTTTCAGTGTTTGGGCAATGGGTCATTTTGCTCCTTATCCAAATCGGCGGCTTGGGACTCGTTACGTTAACCACTTTTTTCAATGTGGCCATTGGACGCCGTTTGGGGTTCAAAAGCCTGCGTTTAGCCAGTGAAAGCATCAACCTGTCCGACCCGGGACAAGCCAAAAGCTTGTTGAAATTTGTTATGATGTTCGCGTTTGTGTTTGAAGCCGTGGGCGCTGTTTTGCTTAGCTTTGTATTTATTCCTCAATTCGGGGCGGAAGGTATTTTTATTGCGGTGTTTACTTCTATTTCCGCCTTTTGCAATGCCGGGTTTGATATTTTGGGCCGTCTAGTTCCGGGGGCCAGTTTGCGCTTGTATGCACAAAACCCTTATGTTTTAGCAGTGGTCAGCTTGTTAATCATCAGCGGCGGTCTTGGCTTTGTAGTGTGGAACGACCTTGCAGCCTACCGTGAAAAAAAGCATTTGCGCACACATACGAAGTTGGTGCTGTTAATGACGGTGATTTTGCTGGTAATTGGCACCATCGGTGTGGCGGTTTTGGAATGGAACAACCCGGAAACACTGGGGAAAATGCCGTGGTATCATCGTATCAGTAATGCCATGTTTGCTTCAGTAACCGCGCGTACTGCCGGATTTGATTCCTTTGATATGAATTTAATGGGGCCGATTGCAAAAACATTGATTATCTTGTTGATGTTCATTGGTGCGGCACCCGGCGGTACCGGCGGCGGTATCAAAGTAACGACGATCAGCGTCATTATGGTAGCGGTAGCCAGCGTAGCACGCGGACGCGAAGAAGTAACCGTTTTTTCGCGCCGGATTGACTATAAAACCGTGTATCGCTCCCTTACGATTATGACGCTGAGCTTGGGCGTGGTGGTAGTATCTACCTTATCTATTTTTTACGGAACAAGCGATAAAGTATCCGAGTTGAATGCGCTGTTTGAAGCGGTGTCTGCGTTTGCAACCGTTGGTTTAACAGTAGGTGCGACCGCCGATATGAATGCTTTTGCGCAAATTGTCACCATTGTCACCATGCTGATTGGCCGCGTCGGCCCGGTGTCTATGGCAATCAGCTTGGCGGCCCATCCGACCGACCGCAATATGCACCGCAGCGTGTCGCCGCAGGCGCATATCAGTGTGGGCTAAGTTTTTAAAAGTCAATGAAAAACGGGTAGGAGTAAAAGCTCCTACCCGTTTGAGACTGTCGAAAAACTGCCGCCTGATTCAGAAAGAACCCAGGCTGCAAGGG
>ERZ1643251.217-NODE-217-length-97594-cov-8.228698_pt1 | contig 97594 bp, 97 predicted proteins | sample MGYA00579261_ERZ1643251 | MGnify/ENA primary metagenome ERZ1643251 (study PRJEB29033, sample SAMEA4952267) | chicken gut metagenome | biome: Broiler Chicken; feature: Gastrointestinal Tract; material: Caecum | place: Ireland | collected 2018 | study: Broiler... | reverse complement strand
CTGTCTTTGTGCGCCCTTTTCGGGATGGTGCTTAAATTACAATGTTTCAAACTTCTTCCTCCACGATATAGCCGGACAAATCTCCGTCCACCAGGGCATCAATACAAACCTTCACGAAGCTGCCCTCCACCAGAGCCTCTTCCGAAGCAATCCAGACCCGGCCGTCAATTTCCGGGGAATCGGCATAAGTACGCCCGTAGAACTGCTCCTGCTCCGGGTCGAAGCCATCCACCAGCACCTCCAGAGTTTTTCCCATCAGTGCCATGTTGCACTCGTCCATAATCCGGGATTGGATTTCCTCCACCATCTGGGCCCGTTTCTGAGCCTCGTCCTCATCCACATGGGGCATATCGTAGGCCGGGGTTCCCTCCTCCGGAGAGAAGGGGAAAGCCCCCACACGTTCCAGGCGCTGCTCCTTCAAAAATTCGCACAGCTCAGAGAATTCCTCCTCCCCTTCTCCGGGAAGGCCGGTAATGATGCTGGTACGAATCACCAGGCCGGGAATCCGGCTACGGAGCTTGGCAAACAGCTCACGCAATTCCTCTCCGGTGCTGCGGCGGTTCATCAGCTTAAGGATTTTATCGTTGCAGTGCTGGATGGGGATGTCCAGGTATTTGACAATCTTGTCCTGGGTAGCCATCACATCAATGAGTGCATCGTCAATTTCATCGGGATAGGTATAATGCACCCGAATCCAGTGGATTCCATCAATTTCACACAGACGGGTCAGCAGCTCCGGCAACAGTCGCTTATGTCCCGGCAGATCCGTGCCATAGCGGCTGGTATCCTGCGCCACCACCAGAAGCTCCTTTACGCCGCTGTCTGCCAGCATTCTGGCCTCGTAAAGGATATCATCCATCTGACGGCTGCGGAATTTGCCCCGCAGGTAAGGAATAATGCAATAGGCGCAGCGGTTATCGCAGCCCTCTGCAATCTTCAGGTAGGCATAATGCTCCGGCGTTGTAAGGATTCTGCCGGTTTCCACCTCGGGAGCGTCAATGGAGGCAAAATCCTCCACTACCTGATTTTCCAGCAGCTGCTCAATGGCAGGGACAATCCGGTCATAGCTTCCCGTGCCAAGAATTCCGTCCACCTCCGGCATCTGCTGGAGGATTTCCTCCTGATACCGCTGGGACAGGCAGCCGGTTACCAGAATCTTTCCCACCATTCCCTGCTCTTTCAGCTGGGCGGTTTGCAGGATATGGTTGATTGCCTCCGCCTTGGCAGAATCGATAAAGCCGCAGGTGTTAATTACCACCACATCACAGCCGGCTACATCCGGCTCCACCTCAAAGCCTGCCTCCTGGACCCGATACATCATCCGCTCGCAATCCACCTGATTTTTGGCACAGCCCAGGGAGATAAATCCAACTTTTGCCATACTATTCCTCCTGGAAATCATCATCTATTGCCAGCTGCCCCAGCCCTTTGCGAATGGCACCATAGCTGTGGCCTCTGCGAATCAGGGCATCTGTAGCCCGGCGAATCTCCCGCCCATCGGGATTGCCCTTCAGCCGGGCACTTAAAAAGGAAACAATATATTCCATCTGGTCCGGGTAATCCTCCAGCACTTCCTGCCAGAACTCCCGGGGAATTTGTTTTTCATACAAAGCCTGCTTGGCTCTGGAGAGGCCATAGCCCTTCCGGATGCAGCTGCTGACAATCTGCTCCGCCGTTTTCCGGTCGTCCAGCAAATCCATATCCGACATCCATTTTACCGCATTTTTGGCCTGCTGGGGGTCCTCCCCTTTTTGCACCAGGCGCCGCTCCAATCCCTTTTGGGAAATATTGGAGGATGCCACAATCCGCACAGCCCGCATTTTGGCAGACATCTGGCTCGCATCCTGCCGGAGCTTTTGGAAATTCTCCTCTTCCAGCTCCAGGCCCGGATACAATCCGTAATCCTGCACCGTCTGCCGGTACAGCCGCAGCACCGTTCCGTCAGAAAAACAGACCCGGTATCTGCCGGCCATATCCGGCTGGTTGGCAAGGGAATCAACCCTCATCGTTAAACTCATCTGCGGTTACGGCGATGGGACGCTCCGCAGCCTTGGCGGGATTTCTCTGAACGCCGCCCATCAGCTTCCACATATTCTCCCGCACCTGGTTCTCCACCTGCTGGGCCAGTTCAGGGTTGGCAATCAGGAAGTTCTTCACGCTGTCTTTGCCCTGACCAATCCGCTCGTCACCCATGGAGAACCAGCTGCCGCTCTTCTGGATGATTTCCAGCTGCACAGCCAAATCCACCAGCTCGCTCCACTTACTGATGCCCTCACCGTAGAGAATGTCAAAATAGGCTTCCCGGAAAGGAGGCGCAACCTTGTTCTTTACCACCTTGACCCGGGTCTTGTTGCCGATAACATTGCCGCCTTCCTTGATGGACTCCACCCGGCGCACATCCAGCCGGACAGAGGCGTAGAACTTCAAAGCGTTACCACCAGTGGTGGTTTCGGGATTGCCGTACATCACACCGATTTTCATACGCAGCTGGTTAATGAAAATTACCACGCAATTTGTCTTGGCGATGGTGCCGGCCAGCTTACGAAGGGCCTGGGACATGAGCCGGGCCTGAAGGCCCACAAAGGTGTCGCCCATTTCCCCTTCGATTTCCTGCTTGGGCACCAGAGCAGCAACGGAGTCCACCACTACCGCATCCACAGCGCCGGAGCGCACCAGAGCGTCGGTGATTTCCAAAGCCTGCTCGCCGGTATCCGGCTGGGACACCAGCATATTGTCCGTATCCACTCCCAGAGCGGCGGCATAAACCGGATCCAGGGCGTGCTCCGCATCCACGAATGCCACCTCACCGCCCCGCTTCTGGGCCTCTGCCAGAATGTGCAGAGCCAGGGTGGTTTTACCGGAGGATTCCGGTCCGTAAATCTCAATAATCCGTCCCTTGGGAACGCCGCCAATGCCCAGGGCTGCATCCAGTGCCAGAGAGCCGGTGGGGATGGCATCCACGTTCATTTCCGGGCGGTCACCCAGACGCATAACCGTGCCTTTGCCAAAGTTCTTCTCAATCTGAGACAGTGCAGTCTGGAGTGCTTTCTTCTTGTCCTCTGCCGGAGAAGGTGCCTCATAGACAGTTTTTTTCGTAGCCATTTTATTCTTCCTCCCTGGTATACCGGGCCATAACCGCCCGTTCTCTTTCATTATAATCTTTTACCCGTTCCAAAACGGTAAATCCGTTTTCTTCCAGGAGCCGGCACACCGCATCTCCCTGTCCCATGCCAAATTCAAAGCACAGGTAGCCGCCGGGTTTCAAAGCCGCTGTAAAATTCCTGGCGATGGCCCGGTAAAAATCCAAACCATCTTCCCCGCCATGCAGCGCCATGGCAGGCTCAAAATCCTTTACGCTGTGGGGAAGTTCTTCCATCTCCTTGGTTGTCACATAAGGAGGGTTGGAAACAATCATATCAAATTTCCCCAGAAATGGAGCCGGAGGCTTCAGGGCATCCACCTGCACACAGGAAACATGGGATGTGAGCTTGTGGGCAACAATATTGCGCTTAGCCACCGCCAGAGCATCCCGGGATAAATCTGCCAGAGTTACCTTGGCATCGGGAACCCGCTGGGCAATGGCAAGGCCGATGCAGCCGGAGCCGGTGCACAAATCCAGAATTCTGGGACTGCTGCCCAGAAACAAAGCCTGCCCGATGGCGAGATTGGCCAGAGCACAGGTATCATCTCTGGGAATCAGCACATGGGAATCCACATGGAGGGTCATGCCATAAAAATCCCATTCCCCCAACACATAGGCCAGAGGTTCCCCCTGCAAAATCCGCTCTACCGCCTTCTGAAGAGTATCACACTCCGCCTGCCCCACATAATGCTCGCCGTGGGAGAGAATCTTCTCCGGGGAAACGCCGGTTACGTGGCAAACAAGATTTCTGGCGTACATGCCGGCGGTCTGGGGGTCCTCCTGGGTCAGCAGAGCCTTCCGCACTTCCGAATACAACTGGGATAGGGTTTTTACCAACGATCGTCGCCCTCCTTTTCCGGAAGCACCGCTTCCAGCGCCGCAATGCCAACTTCAATCATGCTGTCATCCGGCTCATTGGTTGTAAAATTCTGAAACCACATTCCGGGAGCAGTCAGCACCCGGGTAAAGGTATTGTCGTGCCGTCCTGCCCAGCGGTTCACCTCATAGCCGAGAGCAACCACCAGAGGAAGCAGCAGCAGCTTGAACACCACCATAATCAGGCTGTAAAGGAACTGTCCCCGCATGGCTGCCAGCTGAGGCACCACGCTCAGCAGCGCCGAAGAGGCAATGGAGAACACAAGAATGGAAATCACCATAATCACCAGCAGAAAACTGGTGCCGCACCGGGGGTGAAGCCGGGTCTGGCGGCGCACATTTTCCACCGTCAGAGGGAGTCCTGCCTCATAGCAGCGAATGGTTTTATGTTCTGCTCCATGGTAGGAAAACACCCGGCGCATTTCCTTCATCCGGGACACCAGCACCATGTAGCCCACAAAAATCAGAATCCGAATCAGACCTTCCACCAGATTCAACACCAGATTGCTGTCAATCCAGCGGGTCAAAAAGCCTCCGATTACCATAGGAATCAGGAAGAAAAGGCCGATAGACATACAAATGCCCAACGTCACGGCGCAGCCAATAACGAAGCTCTGGAATTTCTCATTGCCCAGCTTCTCCTCCAGCCATTTGTCGAAACGGGACTGCTCCTGGGATTCCTCCTCCTCAGGCACCAGATCCGCCGAGTGCATCAGGGCTTTTACCCCCACCACCTGGGCATCAAAGAAATTCACCACGCCCCGAATCAGGGGCCAGGTGAGAACGGAGCCTTTGGGGCGGACCTTTCTTTGGGTTACGGAGATGTCCAGTTCGCCGTTGGTACGAACCACCACTGCGTCCTTTTGGGGACCCCGCATCATAATTCCCTCAATCAGCGCCTGTCCGCCGATGGAGGTCTTGAATTTTTCCTGGTTATTTTCTGTCATGTAAAACCGTCCTTACTGGTTGGCGGGAATCCGGACCGATACCAGAGTTCCCCCTCCCTCTGCATTGGAAAGGGTCAATGTTCCCCCGTGAAGCTGCACAATCTCATCGCATACCGCCAGACCGATACCGGAACCACGGGCTTTGGAACTTCCTTTATAGAATTTTTTGGTCACAAGGGGCAGCTCATCCTCCGGGATACCGGGGCCGAAGTCCCGGATATTCACTACGACTTCCTCATCCTCCCAGAGAATTTCCGCTTGAATCCGCTTGCCCTCTCCCCCGTGCTTTGCGGCGTTATCCAAGATATTCAGAAACACCTGCCGCAGACGCTTGGGGTCACAGGAAATCTCCGGAATATCCTGGTCATTGTCCAGATATTCCAGGGTGATTCCGTCCTGGGCCAGGCGGCTGCCGTACATATAGACCGTATCCTCAAACTCACTGCGGATATCTGCCAGCTCCATGTTGAGTGTCATACGCCCATCCTGCATACGGGTGAAGTCCAGCAGCTCCACCACCATCTCCGTCATGCGCACCGCTTCCCGGTGGATAATTTTCACGCCCCGCTGGGTATTTTCGTCCAGATCGTCCCCGCTGAGCAGGGTTTCGCTCCAGCCGGTAATGGCCGTGAGGGGTGTGCGCAGCTCGTGGGACAGTGAGGAGATAAAGTCTGTTTGCAGCTTTTCGTTTTCGCTGATTTTCAGGGACATCTCATTGATGGTCTCTGCCAGTTCTCCCACCTCGTCATCATAGCGGGTCTGAATCTGGATGCCGTAGCTGCCGTTTGTGATACGCTTTGCTTTTTCAATGATTTCCCGCAGGGGCACTAAAATGGTATGCATATAGTAATTGCTGCCAATGACCATAGCCAGAATCACCACAAACAGGGCGCCAAAAGCAAAGCAGCCGATGGTCAGTATCTGCATATCCAGCTGGCGGGTTGCGGTAACGTAGCGCAAAACACCGATAATCTGCCCATTGCTGTAACGCATGGGGCTGGAGACTGCCATGATACCCTCCCCGGTATTGGGATCCTTTCCCACGAAGCTGGAAATCTTTCCCGTTTCCAGAGCCTGGGATATGTCCGACGTGGTAGGAGATGCTCCCAAAAACTGACCGTAGGAGGAAGCAACCAGCTGCCCATCAGCATCAATGAATTGCAGCTCCAGGGTATTTTTCTCATCAAATGTCTGGGCGTAGATTGCGCAGGATTTGTAGTAATCATAGTATCCCTGGTTCAGATACTCCCCGAAAAACTCCGTGGAGGTCTTGGCCCGGTATCGCATATCCGACTCCATGGCCGAATAGTAGTACGCCGACACCGCCAGCGTGATACAAATCACACAGATAAGCCCCAGGATACTTACCATGGCCACAGCATTCAGGAGCCAACGCCTGCGCAAGCCCTTCACTTTAATCACAATTGGCTCCCCCTTTCAGGGTCAAATTCCCCATTTATAGCCAAAGCCCCAGACCGTGGTGATATAGGTGGGATTGGCAGTATCGTCCTCAATTTTGATACGAAGTCTACGAATGTTCACATCCACAATTTTCAGCTCTCCTTCGTATTCCCGGCCCCACACACCGGAGAGAATATCCTCACGGGACAGAGCTCTTCCCGGGTTCTGCATGAAAAGCTTCAGGATGGAATACTCCACCTGGGTCAGCCGGATTCGGCTGCCCGCCTTCTCCAGGGTATGATTCCGGGTGTTCATCACAAAGGGGCCCTGCACCAGTAACTCATCGTCCCCAGAGTTGTCACCGCCGATTCTGCGGAACAGTGCGTCAATCCGGGCGGTCAGCTCCGCCGGGGAAAAGGGCTTTGTCACATAATCATCCGCACCGGTCATAAGGCCTGTTACCTTGTCCATCTCCTGGGTGCGGGCAGTAAGCATAATAATGCCCATCTGCTTGTTGGTGGCACGAATCCGCCGGCAAACCTCAAAGCCGTCAATGTCCGGCAGCATGATATCCAGAATGGCTACGCCGATATCCGGATTTTCCCGGAGCTTATCCAGCGCCTCCTGACCTGTAGCTGCCTCCACCGCCTGGTAGCCGGCTCGCTTCAAGTTGATTACCACAAAACTGCGGATATTCTCTTCATCTTCCATTATCAGAACTTTTCGCATAGTATACTCCTTTTAAGCCTCCGGCTGGAAATGGACATCATAAATCAGGTAAAAACTGCCCCGGAGCCACTCCTGGGTCAGTCCGAACTGGGCTGCATCGGAAGTCAGAACGCCCACATAGGCGGATGACTCTCCCTGATAGAGCAAAATAGCGCCACTTTCCATAGCCTGAGAAATCTCATCCTGGTCATAGAGCATCTGCACTTCCAGCACCCGGATGGCATTTTCCTTTGCCAGATCCCACAGATAAAAGCTGTAGCCGGTACTGTCCTGGGTCACCGTCACCTGCTGGGCCCAAGTGCTGTCCAGCACCAGATACCAGCCGTTGACAAAGTTGTGGTATGTGTACAGCTTATCCACCTCTTCGCCGGTGATAGACAGAGAATACCAGCGGATTAAATCCTCGCTTTGGGTGTTCCTCTCAGACATGGCTTTCATGGGAATCAGGGCTGGCAGCTCCAGCTGACCATCCTCATCAATATCCTGGGCATACACAAAGTGATTGCGTATGGTGCTGACACTGGTGCCGGATTCGTTGGATAGGCTGATATTGGTCAGGGCACCGCTGCGCAGAGCATACACATCCGTGACCAATACCGTATCTTCCAAAGCACTGGCTACAAATACGGCAGCTTCTCCGCCGGCAAGCTCACCGGTAATAACCCGCTGAAGCCGGCTGACAGGAGCAGAGAGCTTTACTTCAAGAGAGCGCTCCACCACACCCTTCTCCACTTCATACAGAGCAACAAATCCGGGGCTTTCTTCCGTCTGGCCGGGGTAAAGGACAAACAGTTCGCCCTGGTTGTCCCGATCCAAATCCACAGTCAGAAAATTGGTATAATTGGCGTCCAGCAGCTTTTCTCCCTTACCATCCGCAAAAGTGTAGGCGGCTACGGAGCGCAGGAGCTGATCGCTCAGCTGGATTCCCACCACCAGCTCCACGCCACTTTTGTCATCCATGGAGATATACTCCACCTGGTCAAAGGCCGTACCGCTGAATTGCAGGGTATCCGTAAGGGTAAAGGTCTGATCCTCCCGCTCAATTACCAGAATCCGCAAAGGCCGTTCTCCGGCTGCTTTTGCAAATACTAGGAATTCCGACACCCCGTCTCCGTCCACATCCGCAGCCTGAACCGGCTGCTGGTTCATTCCGGAAAGCGGTGCACAGTATTCCATATTCTGAAGCTCAGTATCCAGAACCTTCTGCAATTCCTGATAAGCCTCGGAGCGCTTGGGCAGACAGTACATCTCGTCCACCGTTTTCATGGCGCAGCCGGAAAGAAGCAGGCACGCCAGAACGCCAAGAAGCATAAGCCATTTGCTTTTCATACAGAAACCCCTTTCCGTTACTATAACACATTTCTTTCTAAAAGGAAAGCTATTTTACAACAACATTCTCCTGTCCCAGCACATTCTGAAGCTCACTTAGCAGCCGCTTGTCCAGGCTGCATTGGGCTCCCCGGCATTGCCTGGTGTCTGCAAAGTACACCACGACCTTCTGCGTCCCCGGGAACATATTGACCATGGCCCGTACCTTCCGGTACCGGCTATCCTCCTGAGTGGGCAAGCGCAGATACAAGGTGCCGGTTTTCCTCTCCGGTTCTTCCTCTGCCAGCCCGTCCACATAATCGGAAATGGGTCTTGCCCGATTCACAATAATCTGGGGCTCTTTCTCATCCCGGATGGAGAGTTTTCCCACAATCACCACAGGCTGGTTTTCCCGCAGATAGCCGCCATATTGGCTGAGTACTTTGGAAAATACCAGAAGCTCCACACCGCCGGTGTCATCCTCTATGGTCACATAGGCCATCATGGAGTTGTTCCTTGTGGTTTTCAGCTTCACCGTCTGGACAATGCCCGCAACGCTCACAATCTGCTCGTCTTCATAGGGGCAGTCCTCCTCCATCAGCACACCGATAGGTACCACGTGGGTGTTTTTCAGATAGGGACGGTAATCAATCATGGGGTGCCCGGACAGGTAGATGCCGGTGGTTTCCTTCTCCATCAGCATCAAGTCCGCCTTTTTCAGCTCTGCCAGCTGGGGGATGGGAATGGAAACAGCGGCATCTGTGTCCTGGAGCATGGAGAACATGCCCATCTGCCCATCCAGATTCCGCCGCCGGGAGCTGGCAACGCTGTCCATCATCACATCATAGACCGCCAGCAGCTGGCTGCGGTGGTATCCAAAGCAGTCCATGGAACCGCATTTGATGAAGTTCTCCACCGCCCGCTTGTTCAGTTCCCCTTCCCCCATTCTCTGAAGAAAATCCTCCAGGGATTTGAAAGGGCCGCCCTCTTCCCGCTTGGCAACCATGGTGCGGATCAGACCCCGCCCCACGTTCTTGATGGCACCCATGCCGAAGCGAATGGCATCCCCCTCCACGGTGAAGTGGTCAAAGGAGTGGTTCACATCCGGCGGCAGGGTGGCAATGCCCATTTCCTTGCACTCGGCAATGTAGCCGGAGATTTTGGCGGCAGAATCCAGCACGGAGGTCATAAGGGCTGCCATGTACTGCCGGGGGTAGTGGCATTTTAGGTACGCCGTCTGGTAAGATACCACCGCATAGCACACCGCATGGGCCTTATTGAAGGCATAGTCGGCAAAGGCAACGATTTCATCATAAAGGGATTGGGCAGCCTCCTCCGATACACCGTTGGCGATGCAGCCGGGTATCCCCTGTTTCTCGTCGCCGTATACAAAAACCTGCCGTTCCGCCTGGATGACGGCGTGTTTCTTCTTGGAGATGGCCCGGCGGATATTGTCCGCCTGTCCCATGGTATAGCCGGCTAAAGTCCGGAATATCTCGATAACCTGCTCCTGGTAGACAATACAGCCATAGGTTATCTTCAAAATCGGCTCCAGCAGAGGCGTTTTATAGGTAATTTTCTTGGGATCCAGCTTATTGGCAATGAAGGTAGGAATAGAGTCCATAGGGCCGGGGCGGTACAGCGCCACAATAGCCGTCAGATCTTCGATGGAGTTGGGGTGCATATTGATGCACACACCGGTAATTCCGGCGGATTCCAGCTGAAATACACCCTGGGTCTTTCCCTCTGCCAGCATGTCAAAGGTTTCCTGGTCATTGTCCGGAATTTTGGAAATATCAAAATCCGGCTGGACTTGCTGAATCTGCTCCTGGGCATCCTGAATCACCGTCAGGTTCCGCAAGCCCAGAAAGTCCATCTTCAGAAGGCCCAGCTCCTCAATGGTGGTCATGGTGTACTGGGTCACGGCGGTATCATCATTTTTCGCCAGCGGCACATAGGTATACACCGGGTCGGCGGTAATCACCACGCCGGCGGCATGGGTGGATGTATTTCTGGGCATTCCCTCCAGGGTCATTGCCGTGTCAATAAGCTTCTTTACCCGCTCATCCTGGTTATACATCTCTTTCAGTCTGGGAGAGGTTTCCAAAGCCTTTTCCAGGGTGATATGGGGCGTGGCAGGAACCTGCTTTGCCACCACATCCGTCTCTCCATAGGAGAAGTTCAGAGCTCTGCCCACATCCCGGATCGCCCCCCGGGCCGCCATGGTACCGAAGGTGGCAATCTGGGCCACATGGTCTGAACCGTATTTTTCCATGACGTAGGCGATGACCTCTCCCCGGCGCTCCTGGCAGAAGTCCGTATCAAAGTCCGGCATACTCACCCGCTCCGGGTTCAAGAACCGCTCAAAAATCAGTCCGTACTGCATGGGGTCCACTTCCGTAATATGCAGGCAGTAGGCTACGATGGAAGCGGCACCGGAACCACGGCCCGGGCCCACAGGAATCCCGGATTCCTTGGCATAGCGGATAAAGTCCCAGACAATCAGGTAGTAATTCACATACCCCATCCGGCTGATAACGCCGATTTCGTATTCCAGCCGCTCTCGGTATTCCTTCGGGGGATTCTCATACCGCTGGGAAAAGCCGTCCTCACACAGCTTCCGGAAAAATTCCTCGTTGGTATACCCCTCCGGAACCGGGAAGGAAGGCAGATGGTACTTGTGAAATTCAAAGTCCAGATTACAGCGCTGGGCAATTTTTGCGGTATTTTCAAAGGCCTCCGGGCAGTTGGGAAACAGCTGCCGCAGCTCTTCTTCACTTTTTAAGTAGAATTCGTCCGTCTGGAATTTCATCCGCTTGGGATCGTCCACGGTTTTTCCTGTCTGGATGCAAAGAAGCACATCCTGAATCACCGAATCCTCCCGGCGGAGGTAATGTGCATCGTTGGTCACCACCAGGGGAAGATTCAGTTCCCGGGAAAGGCGCATGATTCCCTGATTTACAGCACGCTGCTCCGGGATACCGTGGTCCTGAAGTTCCAGATAAAAGTTGTCCTCCCCGAAAATATCCTTCAGTTCCAAAGCATAGGAACGGGCGGCATCGTAGTCCTCCTGAAGCAAGTCCTGAGCAATGGCACCTGCCAGGCAGGCAGACAGGGCAATCAGTCCCTCATGACGCTCCCGCAGGAGCTTCAAGTCCACCCGGGGCTTTCCGTAGAAACCTTTGAGATAAGCCTGGGAAACCAGGTAGCAAAGATTTTCGTAGCCGGTTCTGTCCTTGCACAGCAGCACAAGATGGTAGGCTTCGTTATCCACGCCGTAGATTCTGTCCTCCATCCCCCGCCGGGCTACATAAACCTCACAGCCGATGATGGGCTTGATTCCCGCCTCTTTTGCCTTTTTATAAAAATCGATACAGCCGTACATCACCCCATGATCCGTCAGGGCGATGGCATCCTGGCCCAGCTCCTTCACCCGGTCCATCATGGAGCCGATGCGGCAGGCGCCGTCCAAAAGACTGTATTCCGAGTGGACATGCAAATGCACAAAACTCATGGTGTTGCCTCCGTTGCAAGCTGTATCAGCTTCTTCAGACGATGATTCATGGCGGGTTTGGAAATGGGCGGCTCCATCATAGCCGCCAGCTCCGTCAGGGATGCTTCCGGGTTACTCTCCCGGGCCTGGGCCGCCTGCAGGAGCTTCTGGGGCAGTTTTTCCAGCGTTCCCTGGCTCCGCAAAAGCCGGATGGCGGACAGCTGCTCCTGTGCTGCCTCCACCATCTTAGAGGTGTTGGCTTCGTCACAGTTGCACCTGCGGTTGACCTTGTTGTTCAGTTCCTTTTCCAGCTTGGCCTCGATAATGCCCATGGCTGCCACAGGCGCTCCCAAAAAGGTGAGGAAGTCGGAAATCAGGTCGCTTTGCTTGAAATACAGCACCTGCGCCCCGCCCCGGCTGGCAAACTTGGGATAAAACCCCAAAATCTCATGCATAAGGGAGTAGGCCTCCCGGGCAACACTGTGGTGGGTGGTGGTCAGTTCCAGGTGGTACCCTTTTCCCGGGTCTGTGACAGAGCCCCCGCTTAAAAATGCTCCCCGGAGGAAGGCCGTTTTACAACAGTCCTCCTCCACAATGGGCAGGTTAATGTGCAGACACAAAGTATCTGCCGGATTGAAGCCGAAGGCCTCCATAATCCGGCCAATCTTCCCGGTGTCTGTAATTTGAAAGTTCAGCTTCCCGGTTGTATCCTCCTCCGGAAGCACATCAAAACTCACCCCGAAGGTGCGCTTAAAGAGGCGGGGAAGAAGATTCCCCAGCTCCCGGCTCTCTGTGATTATCCTGATACTTTCCCCCTGGAAACTGTTGCAAAACAGCAGAATCCCAAAGCACTGGGCAAGACAGCAGCAATGCTTTTGGGGCACATTCCGGCAGACCTCCCCCTTTGCTTTTGCGGAAAAGGACACGCCCATGGAAACACTCCTCTCTCTTTACCAGATGCGAACTTCCGGGGTCAGGGTAATCCCGGAGTTTGCATATACTTTTTCTGCCACCTGCTTCAAAAGCGCCTGCACATCAGCGGCGGTGGCATCTCCCAGATTCACCACAAACCCTGCGTGCTTTGTGGATACGGCTGCGCCACCCACCTGAAAGCCTTTCAGGCCGGCCTGCTCAATCAGCGCCGCCGCATAGCCGCCCACCGGCCGTTTGAAGGCGGAGCCGGCAGAGGGCATATCCAGAGGCTGGGAGGCTCTGCGCCGCTCCATCAGCTCCTGCATTTTGCCTTGGATTTCCTCCTGGGGCTTGGGGGTCAGGGCAAAGGTGCCGGAAACCACAATCAAATCCTGCTCCTCCAAGATGCTATGGCGGTAGGAAAAGCCCAGTTCCTCATGGGTGAGGGTTCGCAGATTCCCCGCCATATCCATCACCTCTGCCTCCTGGCAGATCTGGCAGATTTCTCCGCCGTAAGCACCGGCATTCATGTAGATGCCGCCGCCGATGCTGCCAGGAATCCCGTGAGCAAACTCCATGCCGGAAAGGCCCTGTTTGGCGGCAAAGCTTGCTGCCCTTGCCATGGAAATTCCTGCGCCAAAGCGGATTTTTCCATTTTCCAGCATCGTCATGCCCCCAAGGGCATCCTTCAGGCAGATGGTCAGTCCCGGCAGTCCCTGGTCCGGGGCCAGAATGTTGGTTCCTGCACCAAGAATAGCAGGTTTACAGTCCAATAAAGCGGACGCTTTCAGAAGCTGGGCCAACTGGTCTGCATTTTGGGGAAAGGCCATCACCTCAGCCGGACCGCCGATGCGGAAGGAGGTGTGCTTTGCCAGGGGCTCATAAAAACGAAGGGAAATTTCCGGCAAAAAATCCCTGATTTTCTTTTGAAAAACGGTTAAATCAGTCATAAACGCCTCCGGGTGTATGAATGGTTATAGTATATCACATTATGCAATACTTTGCAATTATTCCACCGTATTTTTGAGAAAAAGAAGGGCCGACCGGATTTCGGTCAGCCCTTACGATTAGTCCATAACAGCTTTGTGGAATACTTTTTTACCCTTACGGATCCGCACACCCTCCTGGAGCATCTGCCGGGTCACGGCGAAGAAGGGGTCTGCCACCTTCTCATCGTTGACGAACACGCCGCCCTGCTGCACCAGACGTCGGGCCTCTCCGTTGGAGGCTGCCAGCTTGCAAGCTACCATCAGGTTCAGGATACCGATTTTATCATCGGCAAGCTGTTCCTGGGAAATCTTTGTGGTGGGCATATTGGCATCATCTCCGCCGCCGGCAAACAGAGCCTTGGCAGCGGCCTGGGCCTTGGCGGCCTCCTCCTCACCGTGGACCAGCTTGGTCAGCTCAAAGGCCAGGATCTCCTTGGCGGTGTTCAGCTGGGCATCCTTCCAGGAGTCCATCTCGTTGATCTGCTCCAGGGGCAGGAAGGTGAGCATCCGAATGCACTTGAGCACATCCGCATCCTCCACGTTCCGCCAGTACTGGTAAAATTCAAAGGGAGATGTCTTGTTGGGGTCCAGCCACACCGCACCCTTGGCGGTCTTGCCCATCTTCTTGCCCTCGGAGTTGAGAAGCAGGGTGATGGTCATGGCATGGGCATCCTTACCCAGCTTTCTACGAATCAGCTCGGTGCCGCCCAGCATATTGCTCCACTGATCGTTGCCGCCGAACTGCATATTGCAGCCGTATTTCTGGAACAGGTAGTAGAAGTCGTAGGACTGCATAATCATGTAGTTGAACTCCAGGAAGCTCAGGCCCTTTTCCATTCTCTGCTTGTAGCACTCCGCCCGGAGCATATTGTTCACAGAGAAGCAGGCGCCAACCTCCCGCAGAACCTCAATGTAATTCAGGTCCAGCAGCCAGTCTGCATTGTTCACCATCTGGGCCTTGCCCTCGCCGAATTCGATGAACCGCTCCATCTGCTTTTTGAAGCAGGCGCAGTTATGGTCGATGGTTTCTCTGGTCATCATGGAGCGCATATCCGTTCTGCCGGAGGGGTCGCCAATCATAGCTGTGCCGCCGCCAATGAGGGCGATGGGACGGTTGCCGGCCATCTGCAGCCGCTTCATCAGACACAGAGCCATGAAATGTCCCACATGGAGAGAATCTGCCGTAGGGTCAAAGCCGATATAGAACGTAGCCTTGCCGTTATCGATCATTTCCCGGATTTCCGCTTCGTTGGTTACCTGGGCAATGAGCCCTCTGGCTACCAGTTCGTCATATACTTTCATACATACATCCCTTTCGTATAAAATAAAAAGCCCTCTGTCCATCATAGGACAGAGGGCGAAAATACGCGGTACCACCTCTGGTTCGACAGCACCTCACGATGCTGCCCTCGGTGCGTCCAACAACGCACTTCGCTATATCGGGCGAACCCGTCCTCCCCTACTGCATTTCAGGCAGGCCGCTCCGGGAGGTATTTGGGCATCAGCTCTTACCGCCTCACACCAACCGGCGGCTCTCTGGAAGAGGGATGGATGCTTACTTTTTCCCTTCACTGCGTTATGAGGGTATCCTAACAAAAACCCGGCCGTTTGTCAAGAGCTTACCAGGCATGAATTTCCGTATTGGGGTAATAATAGCCCAAAATTTCCAGGTAATTGCTTCCGCTTTGCGCCATGGCCTCCGCTCCATACTGGCTCAGACCCACCCGGTGTCCGAAGCCCTTGGTGGTAATGGTCACGGTTTCTCCCACAATTTGCATGGCAAAGGCGGTAGAGCGCAGGCCCAGCAGCTGCCGCATCTGTCCGCCGTCAAATTCCTTTCCGCTGATGACAATGGTATCCACGCCTCCGCCCCGGGTATAGGTGACAGAATCCACCTGCAATCCCGTCGCCGACGGCTCTATCCCCAAAAGAAATATAAATTCTTCCACCGGAAAAGTTACTGTATCCATGTAAACTTCCGCATCTTCCTCCCCGGGACTGTCCTGGGCCTGCAGGTAAGGAATATCCGTACCCCAAACCGCAACCGCATCCTCTGTCCGTCCGCCGGAGCAGGAAAAATAGGTTGCCTCAATCAGTTCTCCCTGGTAAAGAAGCACCTGTCCCTGGGTTTCCTTCACAGCCTGGAGAACCTTGTCCACCACCTCCTGACTGCCCCCCTCTTCCAAGTAGGTTTCCGGCGTACAATAGGCCTGACAACAGCCGGAATCCCAGCACACCGCCGCCTGAGGATGCTTCACCGGGTTTTCACTGCTCTTAATTGCCAAAGTTCTTGCTGCCACCGCCAGGGCTTTCATGGTTTCCAGCTGAAAGTCCCCCGGCAGTTCCCCCAGAATCACTCCTGCCAGATAAGTTTCCAGGGGAAGTGTTTCCACGGAACCGTCCTGCTTCAGAAACGTAACCTGCCTTTCTTTCAGCACCTGGGTTTCCTCTGTGGTTTCCTGGGTCTGGGCTCCCGTTTCGGCAGAGATGCTCTCCCCGGTCTCCGGCTTTTCATCCGGGGAAAGCAGCTGCCCCAGCATAAATGGCAGGGCAATACATAAAACAACAGCCAAAATGGCTTCCTTTCCCTTCATTTGTCCACCTCCTTCCTAACATTGTAGCAAAAAACAGGGATACTTCCTGTCAATTTATACAGATAGATTCATCAATTTTATGTCAACACTTGACAGAATACACCCAAAGAAGTATAATTTAGTTACAAATTATTTCGAAACGGAGTCTAAAATGAAAAAAGCATTGCGAATCATTCTTGCAGTCGCCCTGGCCCTGGTGATTGTCATCTTTACCGCATGGTATTTCTTTGTATTTGACCGGGCCTTTACCCGGGATATTCTGCTGCAGGGTGCCCGATTTTTTGAGGATCAGGGTAATCTGAAAGTTTCTGCCTGGTTTTATGACCGCGCTTATGATATGGTCAGCGACAACGACGCCGTTGCGATTGAGCTTGCCCAGCAGTACCGGGATGACGGCAACTACACCAAGGCTGAGTACGTGCTCTCCCATGCTTTGGAAGAAGGCGCAAGCGTGGACCTTTATATCGCCCTGTGCAAAACCTATGTGGAGCAGGACAAGCTTCTGGATGCCGTAAACCTTCTGGACAATATCAGTAATCCGGAAATCAAGGCCCAGATGGATGCTCTGCGTCCCAAGGTGCCCACAGTTTCCCCTGAGCCCGGCTTCTACAATCAGTACATCAGCATCACCTATACCTGCGGTGAAGGGGAGAAGATTTGCGTCAACCCCAACGGGGAATACCCCACCCTCTACAAAAACACCTATTCTGAGCCCATCACGCTTCATGACGGAGAAAATACCCTGTATGCCCTCTCCATCGGGGAAGACGGTCTGGTCAGTCCTCTGCTCATCTCCAGCTACACCGTAGGCGGTGTGATTGAGCTGGTGGAATTTGCAGATCCGGCTATGGAAACCGCTGTTCGCAGCAGCCTGGGGGTTTCTGAGGATACCCAGCTTTATACCAACGACCTGTGGGCCATTACCTCCTTTACCGTGCCGGCAGACACCAAGGATTTCAGCGACCTGGCTTACCTGTCTTACTTGCAGGAGCTGACCATCGCAAATATTACTGCGGACAATCTCTCTGCCATTTCCGGTATGTCCCAGCTGACTACCCTCTCCATAACCAATACCCCCGTATCCAGTGAGGAATTGGAGGTTATCGGCTCCCTGCCCAAGCTGCAAAAGCTTACCCTGAAGAATTGCCGTCTGACCACCTCCGCAGGTCTTGCCAATGCAGAGACTCTGGTGTATCTGGATTTGCAGGACAACACCATCCGGGACATTCAGGCCCTTGCCTCCATGGAGCAGTTGACAGAGCTGTATCTCAGCGGCAATGCGGTGGTGGATTTGTCCCCCCTTACCAATTTGAAAGAGCTGCAGATTTTGCATGCCGCCCGCAATGCCATTGCGGACATCTCCCCTGTCTTCGGGTTGACAAAACTGACCCAGCTGGACATCAGCGATAACAAAGTGTCGGATTTGAGCGGAATCGGAAATCTGACCCAGCTTCGTATCTTCCGGGCGGAAAAGAACAGCCTGACTGACATCTCCAAGCTGGGCCTTTGTACCAAACTGGAGGAAGTTCTGGTGCCCCACAACAGCATTACGGACATCAGCGGTCTTTCCGGCCTGACAAGCCTTTCCAGCCTGGATTTCTCCTACAACCAGGTGACAAAGCTTCCCAACTTCTCCAAGGAGACGCTCCTTGTAACCATCAACGGTTCTTACAATCAGATTGAGGATTTGAGCAGTCTGAGCGAGCTGCCCCGGCTGAACAGCGTATACATGGATTACAACGAGAATCTGGCCTCCGTGGAGCCCCTGGCCAAGTGCCCGGTCTTGATTCTGGTAAATGTATACGGGACCAAAGTCACGGATGTGAGCATGCTCACCAGCCAGAGCATTGTGGTCAACTACGATCCCACCCAGGAGTAAAAAACAGCCTCCGGCAAATCTGCCGGAGGCGTTTTTGTGTCAAATCGAATTATCTGGCAATAAACCCAATCTTCTTGTAAACCTTCCGAAGGGTCTTTTCGGCAACGTAGGAGGCTTTTTCTGCGCCGTTGCGGTAAACAGATTCCAGGTAGGCTTTGTCTTTCAGCAGCCGGAGGGTTTCCTCCCGGATGGGCCGCAGAGTTTCCACCACTGCTTCTCCCACCTTGGGCTTGAAGGCACCATAGCCCTGGCCTGCAAACTCCCTTTCAATCTCCTCATAGGACTTTCCGGTGCAGGCGGAATAAATAGCCATAAGGTTTGCCACACCAGGCTTATTCTCCTTGTCGTAGCGGACACAGTTTTCCGTATCGGAGTCGGTAATGGCCCGCTTGAACTGACGCATGATGGTTTCCGGCGTATCCATTACCAGAACCCGACCGGTATCCTCATTCTCGGATTTAGACATTTTCGCCGAGGGATTGGTAAGGCTCATGATTCTGGCGCCAACCTTGGGGACAAAGGGCTCCGGAATTTTGAACACATCTCCATACACGCCGTTGAAACGCCGGGCAATGGTGTGGCACAGCTCCACATGCTGCTTCTGGTCCTCACCCACCGGCACCAGATCCGGCTGGTAAAGCAGGATATCCGCCGCCATCAGGGAGGGGTAGGTAAACAGGCCGCCATTGATGTTTTCCGCATTCTTGGCAGACTTGTCCTTGAACTGGGTCATACGGCTCAGCTCTCCAAACATGGCATAGCAGTTGAGCACCCAGCCCAGCTCTGCATGCTGGTGTACGTGGCTCTGGATAAACAGGGTGTTCTTCTCCGGGTCCAGTCCACAGGCAATGTACTGCGCCAGCTGTTCCAGGGTGCGGCGGCGAAGATCCGCAGGGTTCTGGCGAACCGTAATGGCGTGCAAATCCGCCATAAAATAAAAGCAGTCATAAGAGTCCGCCCGCTCTGCCCAATTCTTGATGGCTCCCAGGTAAGAGCCCAGGGTCAGGTCTCCGGAAGGCTTGATGCCGGAGAGCATTCTCTTTTTGGTTGCAACTTCTTCCATATGGATTGCCTCTTTTCCTTTTCTGTATCTCGGATATTCTACCACGGAACGGAGAAAAACGCAATGTGAAATTGACATTTCTCCCGAGGGTGTGGTATATTATGGGGAGAAATTTTAGATAGAGGTATGTACTATGGACTATCAAGCCTTAGCGCAATTGCTGTTTCCCCATGTAACCGATACTCCGAAGTCCCTGGAGGAGCGTTTTCCCCCCAGAAATCTTCCGGAAGGGGCTGTTGTCACCCGGATGGCTCCCTCCCCCACCGGCTTCGTCCATCTGGGCAACCTGGTGCAGGGTCTGACCTCTGAGCGTATGGCCCATCAGAGCGGCGGCGTGCTGTTCCTCCGGGTGGAGGATACGGACGCCAAGCGGGAGGTCCCCGGCGCCGTGGAGGTTTTGATCAACACCCTGAAGCACTACGGGATTCATTTCGATGAAGGCGCATCCCTGGATGGAGATGTGGGCATTTACGGTCCCTACCATCAGCGGCAAAGAGCGGACATTTACCATGTCTATGCCAAGCAGCTGGTTCTGCAGGGCATGGCCTATCCCTGCTTCAGCACCGAGGAGGAGCTTTCTGCCATGCGGGAGAAGCAGGAGGCCAACAAGGAAACCACCGGCTATTATGGCCCCTATGCCATCTGGCGCGACCGCTCCCTGGAAGAGATCCAGGCTCAGCTGGATGCCGGAAAACCCTGGGTGCTCCGCTTCCGCTCCACCGGCAGCATTGAAAACCAGTTTAAGTTTGACGATCTGGTAAAGGGCAAGCTTACCATCACGGAGAACAACATCGACCACGTACTGCTCAAGTCCGACGGCATTCCCACCTACCACTTTGCTCACGCGGTAGATGACCACCTGATGCGCACCACCCATGTGGTACGGGGTGACGAGTGGCTGCCCACCCTGCCCTTCCACATTCAGCTCTTCAAGGCTCTGGGCTTTAAGCTTCCCAAGTATGTGCACATCGGACCTTTGATGAAAATGGACGGCAACTCCAAGCGGAAGCTGTCCAAACGGAAGGATCCGGAGCTGGCTCTGACCTACTACAAGGCAGAAGGCTTCCCGGTGGAGGCGGTCTATGAATATATCATGACCCTCCTCAACTCCAATTACGAGGACTGGCGCAGAGCCAATCCCATGGCGCCTGCCTCCGATTTCAAGTTCAGCCCCAAGAAGCTGAATCCTGCCGGCAACCTCTTTGACTATGCCAAGCTTACGGACGTCTCCAAAAACGAGATTGCCAAAATGGACGCAGAAAAGGTCTATACCCTGCTGCTGGAGTGGGCCCAGGAGTTCGATGCTGACTTTGCCCGGAAGCTGGCAAGCGACAAAGAATATGCCATTCGGATTCTTGCCATCGGTCGGGGTGGAAAGAAGCCCAGAAAAGATATGGCCACCTGGAAGGAAGCCAAGCCCTATATGGGCTTCTTCTATGACGAATATCTGGAAAAGCCTGTCTTTACCTTCCCCGATGCCATTGTTCGTGAGACCCTGGAGAGATTCCTCAAGACCTTCTCCCTGGAGGACGACGCCAATGCATGGTTTGAAAAGGTCAAGGCCATCACCTGTGACATGGGCTTCACCACGGATATGAAGGCCTACAAGGCCAACCCTGAGGCCTATCCCGGAACCGTAGCGGACATTTCCACCATCATCCGTCAGGCCGTTACCGGCAAAACCAACTCCCCGGACCTTTACACCGTTATGCAGATTCTGGGCTATGACCGGACTGTGGAGCGGATTCAGGCCGTTCTGAATACCCTGGCATAAAAACAAGCCGTTCCGGTTTTTCCGGAACGGCTTTGTGCTTTTTATTTCATCATCAGGTAGGCAAAATATCCGGCATAGGCCAGGAGAAATACCACGCCGTGGATGGGAATGAGCTTTTTCTTGTGCAGGCTGAAAATCCACAGAAGGACTCCGGCACCAATGGCCACAATCATATCCACAATAAACGCAGAGGCAAAGGGTACGGAAATGATCACAGAGGACAGACCTACCACAAACAGGATGTTGAAAATATTGCTGCCCACAATGTTGCCGATGGCAATATCCGCATTTCCCTTTCTTGCGGCCATTACGGAAGTCACCAGCTCCGGCAAAGAGGTTCCCAAAGCAACGATAGTAAGACCGATAAACCGCTCACTCAGGCCCAGAATCCGGGCAATGTTGCTGGCTGCATCCACAGAGAAGTTACTGCCCAGGATAATGGCAACCAAACCAATGGCAGTCCACAAAAGGCACATCCAGATGGATTGATTCTTGATCTGCTCTTCTTCCAGCTGCTCCGGATTTTTTCTGGCATTGATCACGAGATAAGTCAGGTATCCGGCAAAGACCACCAGAAGCACAATGCCATCCCAAAGGGTGACACTGCCGTCCAAACCCTGAACCAGCAGCAGGATGCTGATTGCCAGCATGAAGGGGATGTCCACACGAATGGTGGACTTGGCAACTGCCACAGGGGTAATTACCGCAGTCAGGCCGAGAATAATCAGAATATTCAGAATATTGCTGCCCACAATATTGCCGATGGTGATTTCTGCGCTGCCCTTCAAGGCCGCAGAAATACTGACAGCAGCTTCCGGAGCACTGGTGCCCATGGCCACGATGGTCAGGCCGATAATCAGCTGGGGAATCTTGAACTTATTGGCAATGCCCGCCGCACCGTCCACGAACCAATCGGCTCCCTTTACCAGCAGCACAAACCCCAAAGCCAGCATCAATAAATTCCATAAGATATCCATAAGTAACTCCTTTCGTTTTTGCAGGGCATAAAAAAAGACTTCGCTGCAATACCATCACAGCAAAGTCTCGCCGTTTACTTATGTGCCGGATTTGCTTCTGCAAATCGAGAATGACGACAACATAAACATGAAATTCATGCCAGCTACTCCCTAAGCCAGATTACTATATAATACTTTGCAGTTTTTGTCAACAACCACACGGAACTATCTTATGTCCCACCGCCCTTGCCACTTTTCTCCGGTTATATCCTATGCAGGTATTGACAAACGCTATGCCAGGAAATATAATATTCAGGTATCCCATCTCCCTCCATTTGGGCCTGTAGCGCAGTTGGGAGCGCATCACATTCGCATTGTGGGGGTCGTCGGTTCGAATCCGATCAGGTCCACCAAAAAGAGCAAGCGTTTTCGCTTGCTCTTTTTTTATCAAAATTTAATTCTACCGGATTACCTTGCGAATTTCTTATTTTTTGCTATAATGACAGAAAAAAGGGGGCATATTTATGACCGGAAATCGATGTCCGCATTGCGGGAGTCCCATTAAAATCCGGGGAAACCGCTGGGAATGTGGGTGGTGCGGAGATTTTGGGTCTCTTTCCTCTCTCAAAGGCGCATCCAGGATTAAGCCTTCACAGGAGTCCGTCCCGGGTCTTCAGGAATTGGAAAGAGGCGTATGGCAAATTCTCAAGGGTATGGAGGTCCATTCTCCGGAAGATTACAAGGAGCCTGCCTTCCGCCTTGCCCTTTATGCCATGTCCCACGGTCTTTTGAATGCCGGTTCTTCCGGAGGATTCGGATTTTCCCTTGTCCGCACCTTTCTGCAAAAATATCCGATTTTCGCCTATGAAGATTTTCAGAAAGGCATTTCCTCCGGCACGCCGGTTTTCTCCCGGGAATTTTCCATAGCCGGAGAGGATATGGGTACATTCTGGCAAAACCTGCTTCCTCAGCTTCCTTCCTCGGACACCGACGGAGATTTTCCCGATTGGTTGACGGATATTTTTACGGGTTGGAGTCTGGTAGAACATCTGTTTCTGGGCAGTACAGAGGATTTGATTTACACAGCCATTACAGATATGTTCCATTCCCATTGGCGCAGATACCACATAACCCATTTCCCCATTGATGACTTGCGGTCTTCCATACAGCAGTGGGATTTTGATGAAAACGAATCTATCTGCTGTCGGGATTTTTTGATTGCATCCTTTCCGGAAGCTGCCTCCTCTTTTCCTCAGGAAAAGCTGGAAGAGATGGATATAGCAGAACTTCTGGAAGCTATGGCAGAAGCCCAGCCCAAAACAGCCCTGAATATGATGAAGCTTTTGCTGGACACCGCCCAGGACCACCTGATGGAGCCGGATGCGGCCCAGGCTCTTTTGGGAGAAATGCTTTACGATCTCTGCATAAATGATTCCTTTTTGCCGGTATTGCTGCCGCAGCTGGAAAAAGATGAGACCCTGGCCCGGCAGCTGTTTCAAAGCGCCTATGCAGATTATCCCCAGGAATGTATTCTGGAAGCCTGCCAGGACTGGGGGCTTGTGTCTCTTGCCCGGCATCTGAAAGCTTTGTTGGAAAAAAATTCTTTTTTCCAGGGTTTCTAAAAAAGATGTTTTTCTCTCATATTCACTTCTATTTAACTTACCGTTGACATTTTTTACATAAAGAATATAATTTATATTGTCAGTATTTTGCTGAAGTTTTTTTAGGAAGTGATGTGCCATGTCCTCTGCCCGTTGTCCTGATTGTTCCGTGCCTCTGCTGATGAAAATGGACGGCAGCAGCGCCGTTTGCCCCAACTGCGGGCGAGAGTTTCCATGCACTGAATCGGAACACACCCCACCGGCTGCATCGATTCCTTCTCAGCGGCTGGTTCAATTGACATCTGCTTTTGAGGATTCCCTTGGGCAATTTCTTGCACAAAAATGTAATATCGATGCCCTGCTCTCCTGTTGCCAGGATGTTTCTCAGCTTCCCAAATCCTATCAGAACATCCTTTCCGAGCGATTCGCATACGACCTGATGGACGCTTGCCGGAAGAAAAAGCCTGCCAAACTCTGGAAACCGCTGCTGCAAGGTATTATGGCTACCGCTCCTGTTTTCCCGGAAACCCAGTATCAAAAGGTCATGTGCTGCGCTTTGACCTCCATCGGAAATGACCTGATTTCCCCTGTGGAACAGGCACTTGTAAACTGGCGTAGGCACCCGGAAATGCAGAAAAACGAGGCTAAGGCTTTGGAGATTCTGGAAAGCTGCAACAACGCCACCCGGCAGGTTCTGGACATACTGGATTGGGATTTTATCTCAAAACACCAGGAGCTGTTTGAAAACCCCTTGACTGAGCTCTTTGAGCGGCTGAACAGCATCAGTTGGGATGTGGAATCCCTAACCTGCTTGCGGCCCACTGCAGACAATCCCCGGCAATACGAACGATACCCATTTTTATCCAACACCAGCCACATTGCCCAGCGCAGCACCCTGTTCCAGAACCGGAGCATCGTGGACAACCGGAAGTACCAGCTTCGGCACAGCTGCAACCGGGTACGGCAGCAGCGAAAGGACACCTATTGGCAGGCCCACCCGGAACAGCGTGCGGAATTGGAAAATCGCTGGGTGGAACTGCGGATGAATATTGCCGCTCTGCGGCGGAAAATCAGCCTGAGCCCTCAGATTACCAGAATGCAGGAAATCCAGAACGAGCTAAACCAGCTGGCAGCAGAGTCCGCCTCCCTGGGACTGCTGCAATACCGCCAGAAAATGGAGCTCCGCGCCAGGGAAACCGCTTTGAACGAAGAATTTTCCCGGTTGGATCTGCAATTCAACGAGCTGGAAAAGGAAACACAGAATCAGATCTATGTCTTACAGGAAGAGCTGGACCGGGTCACCAAAGAGCTGGACGGCGTAGTATCCTGACTCCTGACTTTTCACGAAAAACCAGCCTGGCTGCCTCTTGTGGCAACCAGGCTGGTTTTCTCTCTCGTCGGGATATTCCGGGACTCACAGCCCCTCGCAGGGATAGCTTACCCCCATCTGCCCCCGCAGAGTATCCATAACCTGCATGATATGCACCGTCTCCTCATGGGGCATGGAAGGACACTCCACCATTCCCCGGGAAATACAGTCAGCAGCTTCCAGCACCTCGTATTCATAGCCTGTCAGCTGAGGCGGACAGGACACTTCCTTGACGAGGCGATACTGGTTGTCATAAATCTTCAGTCCCTGGGGATTATTGATATTTTCCACCACCATGAATCCCTTGGTGCCGTAGATGATGCCTGCTCTGTCGGATACGCAGGTGGCAGCTGCATTCAGCACCGCCATCCGGCCGTCCTCCCAAGTCAGGGTAATGCTGTCAGCAAAGTCCACCCCTGTTGTACTCTTGATGCAGCTGCCTTGAATACCCTGGGCCCTGCCAAACACCATCTCCGCAAAGTTGATGGCGTAAATGCCCACATCCAGCAGAGCTCCCCCTGCCAGTTCCGGCTTCACGATCCGCTCCTTCCCGGAGATTTCATAACACAGATTCGCCGTAAGCATTCTGGGCTCACCGATGGCAGCCAGCTCTTCCCGGATAATCCGGCGCATAGGCTGATAGCGGGTCCAGATAGCCTCGGTGATCAGCACACCCTTTTCCCTGCCGTAGGCAAACACAGCCTCCGCCTGCTCCGCCGTCACCGTAAAGGCCTTCTCGCACAGAATATGCTTGCCATAGTCTGCACACAGCTTCATGTGCTGATAGTGATGGGAATGGGGCGTGGCGATATATACCAGCTCCAAATCCTTATCCGAAAGCATTTCCTCATAGCTGCCGTAGGCCTTCTCCACAGAAAAATCCTGAGCAAATTCTTTAGCCCGGGACAAATCTCTGGCAGCCACGGCGTACAACTTCACCCGGGTTTCCCCGGCTTCATTCATCATCAAAATCGTCCGTGCCATGGTCTGAGCAATTTTGCCCGCACCTAAAATTCCAAGATTCATTTCAATTCCCCCATAGTCATTATCAGAAAAGGTCAGGCTGCAAACGCTTCCTGACCTTTGAAAATTTTGTCAAACAAACACACAGTTCATATAATACAGCGCAATGGGTACTCCCAGGGTAAACACGCTGATCAGGAAAGGATAGGTCATCCGCTTGGAAATAAACATCATCAGGATGCAAAGCGCGGTAATGGCCAAAGGTCCCATCACAGCAACATTCTTGTCCAGCATCTGGGAAACAATCACCAAAGCACCGTCTTCAACCTTGGGAATAGATAGGGCAATCTGCGCCGGCAGTGACCGGGCGTTGCGCAATGCCAGAATCACCGCCGCAACACCCACAGGAATCCCCAGAATCAGGCTGCGAAGCCGGTAAATCCACAGTCCGGCAACGGAAAGCACTCTGCCGGTCTTTTCCCTTCCCGGGCGGGTCTTTTCCATAAACCCATTCCACTTTTCCTTCATATCAGAGAAAAAATTCTTTTTCTTATCCATCAAAGCCACCTCCGGCGGAAATCTTTTTGTATCATAGCATAAAAAAGCCTATTTGACAAGAGATGTATTACTGTCCGGTTAATTGGACACTTTCTATTGTATCCTGTGGGAAAAGGAGGCTGTTGTACCATGAAAAATCTATCTGCCCATCCCCGCCGCAGAATCAGCGGTTATGTCCCCTATCCCAACGGTGCCACCCGACAGCAGGTTCTGGACAAGTGCCTGAATCGTCTGCTGATTCTGGCTTCCTGTCTGGGGTTTGCTGCAATTATCCTGTTTTTGGTGGCCATGTCCTGAAAAGCATCCCATCACTTTTGCAGCAAATCCTCCGGGTAAAGCAGCCAGCAGCCCTGAATTTTGTTCTCTTCAATGAGGAGCATACCGGCAGAGCCGCCGTAGGAGCCGCAGGAGCCGGGATTGAGCACCCACATTCCATCCTTTTCCTGGTAGCACTCCGCCCGGTGGGTGTGGCCGTACAGCACCGCCTGGGCTTTCTCTTTTCTGGCCTCTTTCAAAAGACGGTCTGTGGCGGATTTTACCCCATGCAGGTGACCATGGGTCATATATATCTGCACCCCGGCAATTTTACAGGAAAGAATCCCGGGGACGGACTCAGCCATGCGGTAATAGTCGCAGTTTCCGGGGACACGGTAATTGGGAACCCCGGGGAACTCCTCTGCAATCGCCTCCCCATCTTCGTAGTAGTCTCCCAAATGGATGAAGGCATCCGGCTTGATTCGCTCCATGCACAGCCGCATAAAGCTTCTGGAAGCATGAGAATCGGAAAACACCAAAATTTTCATAAGTCACCTACTGTTCTATTCCTGCATATAGTATTAACAGCAGAGGGTGAATCCACACTCTGACACACGCCTATTATAGCAGGAAAAATGACAGGAGGCAATCGAATGCAGAAAAATTCATCGGATTTTTCCATGCAGGAGGCCCTGCGTCTGGCAAAAAGTCCTACCGGGCAGCGGCTTCTTGCCAAGCTTCAGCAATATGATCCCGGGACGCTGGAGAAGGCAGCCGCTCAGGCTTCTCAGGGCAATTCCGGCGCAGCCAAAGAAACCTTGCAGTCCCTTCTGGCTTCTCCCCAGGTGCAAGCCATGCTGCAGCAGCTGAGGAGGGAACAAAATGGATGAATTGGAGGAAAAGCTGGGGGCAATTTTATCCGATCCCAAGGCCATGGAGCAAATCTACTCCATGGCCCAAGCCCTGGGACAGTCTGCCCCGGAACAAAGTCAGAACGAATCAGCCCGGGAGAGTTTTTCCGGGCTGGGAGGAATTGACCCCGGTATGCTCAAGACCATATCCGGCATTGCATCCCAGGGACAAATTTCTTCCCAGGAGCATAATCTGTTGTGTGCCCTGCGCCCATATCTGGCTCCCAGGCGCATCGAGAAGCTGGAAAAAGCCATGCGTGCAGCCAAAATGGCCTCCGTAGCCTCTGCCTTTCTGGGCAACTCCCAAAATCAAACCGGCAGGTGATTCCCAATGTATAATCGATATATTCCCCAGCCTGACGGCTCATACCAACGAAAGCGGGTACAAGAACCCCAGTCCTCCACCCCACCCCAGCCACAACCTTGCCCCTCATCTGAGCCAAAAAAGCCTGTACCGGCGAACCCGCAACCATATCAGGTGCAGAACAACACGGGAAACGGTAATCTCTCCGCCTTTTTCCGGCAGTTCCTTCCCGGAAATTTTGAAACGGGAGACCTGATTGTGGTACTGCTTTTGCTTTTGATGGCGGGAGACTGCCAGGAAAACCAAAACAATGCGCTCCTTACCCTGGCCCTTTATTTTCTGATGTAGCGGATTCTTAACCGTTTTACTGTCGCTTTGTAAAAAGCCTGTAGGTTTTTCCTGATTTTTTTGTTGGAATTTCCGGGCGTTTTGTATTGCAATTTTCATGAAGGCAATGGTATAATGTGGATATATTGGCTCATGGCGCGGCTATGGGTAGATAAAGAATAAAAGTGAGGTATTCTCAGATGATTGCGTATGAGGACAACATCAAAATTTTCTGCGGTACAGCCAGTCGCAGCTTTGCAGAGACCGTCTGCAAGGAACTGCAGCTTCCTATGGGAGAAGGTGTCGTAAGCGCTTTCGCCGACGGAGAGGTTTCTGTCACCCTGGAGGAAACTGTACGCGGTGCAGATGTCTTCCTGATCAATTCCACCTGTAAGCCTGTAAACGACAACCTGATGGAGCTGCTGATTATGATTGACGCCTGCCGTCGTGCATCTGCCGGTCGTATCACCGCCGTCATTCCTTACTTCGGCTATGCCCGTCAGGACCGTAAAGCCAAGAGCCGTGATCCCATCTCCTCCAAGCTGGTGGCCAACATGCTCACCGCCGCCGGCGCCAACCGCGTGCTGACCATGGATCTGCACGCCGCCCAGATTCAGGGCTTCTTCGACATTCCTGTGGACCACCTGCTGGGCAACCCCACCTTTGTCCACTACTACATGAACAAGTTCCCGGAGGAGAAATACAACCACGATGAGTTTGTGGTGGTTTCTCCCGACGTGGGCTCTGTAGGCCGTGCCCGTGCTTTTGCCGGGAAGGTGCACATGGGTCTGGCCATTGTTGACAAGCGCCGTCCCAAGGCCAACGTGTGTGAGGTCATGAACGTCATCGGCGACGTCCGGGATAAGACCTGCATTCTGTATGACGATCTGGTGGATACTGCCGGTTCTCTGTGCAACGCCGCCAAGGCGCTGGTTGAGATTGGCGGTGCCAAGGAAGTCTACGCCTGCGCTACCCACGGTGTTCTCTCCGGTCCTGCCTTTGAGCGGATTGAGAACAGTCCCATCAAGGAGCTGGTCATTCACAACACCATCCCCCTGCCTGAAAACTGCACCTGTAAGAAGATCAAGCAGCTGGATGTGGCTCCCATTTTTGCCCGTGCCATTTCCCACATTCACGGCGCTACCTCCATCGCTGACCTGTTCTAAAAGCGGTGTTGAAAAAGGACAACGAAGCCTGGCTCATTGTGGGCTTGGGTAACCCCGGCCCGGAATATGCAAAAACACGGCACAACTGCGGTTTCCGTGCTCTGGATATTCTGGCGCAGAAGCTGGGCTGCAAAGTGGATAAGGGTAAGTTTGAAGGCCTGTATGGGCAGACTACCTATGAGGGGCACAAGCTGTATCTTCTCAAACCTCTGACCTATATGAATCTGTCAGGCCGGTCTGTGCTGCAGCTTTCCGCCTACTTCAATATCCCTCCCCAGCGGATTGTGGTGATTTTTGACGACATCTCCCTGGACATCGGCCGTCTTCGGATTCGGAGCAACGGCTCTGCCGGGGGGCACAACGGAATCAAATCCATCATCTCCCAGCTGGGAAGTCAGGACTTCCCCCGGGTAAAGGTAGGGGTTGGTGCAAAGCCCAACCCGGATTTTGACCTGGCAGACTGGGTGTTATCCGCCTTCTCCGCCTCCGAGGAAAAGTCTTTGCAGGCGGCTTTGGAACGGGCAGCAGACGCGGCTTTGTGCATCGTATCCCAGGGCACCATGGAAGCGGCCAACCGCTTCAATGCTGCAGGAAAATAAGAATATTGTCATAACAACACGGAAAGGGGCTCCAAGTTCCCCTTTCCGCGTTGCTGCGTGGAGAAAATTTTTCGTATGAGGTAAGCCTATGGATAAGCTCCTTTCCGTACTGAAAACCCTTCCTGAATACACTGAGCTTCTGTCTGAGCTAAGCCAGAACCGTCCGGCAGCTGTCACAGGCATCGGGCAAATCAACCGCAGCCATATTCTGGCTGCGGTCAGTGTCCATTGCGGACGCCCCCTGGTGATTCTTTGCCAGGACGACATGGGTGCCAAACGTCTGCAAGATGAACTGGCCGCCTTTCTGGGCTATATCCCCCCTGCCCTGCCCGGCAGAGAGCTGACCTTGTATGACAACACCGTAGTCTCCCGCCAGTGGGAACAAAAGCGGATTCGTCAGCTTTCCGATTTGCAATCCGGGGCTACCCAGGTACAGATTCTGTCCTGGGAGTCCATGAGCCTGCGTACCATGCCCTCCCGGGTGCTGAAGGATTGTGTCTTTACCCTGGAAATTGGCGGTTCCTACACTTTGGATGAGCTGAGCCGGAAGCTCACCGCCTGCGGCTACAGCCGGTGCAGTATGGTGGAAGGTCCCGGGCAGTTTTCCATCCGGGGCGGTATTCTGGATATTTTCTCCCCTGCCTGTGACCGGCCTGTCCGGGCAGAGTTCTTTGGGGACGAACTGGATACCATGGGCTACTTTGACCCCATTACCCAACGGCGTACCGAAAATGCAGACAGCATCGCCGTCCTTCCTGTAGGAGAAACCCAACTGGGTTTGCATCCCCAGGGAATCCCCGGTCTTTGCCGGGATATCCACGCCCTTCTTGCCCGGCAGAAGCGGCGGAAAAATCCCAACCAGGAGCTGATACGCACCCTGGAACGGGATCTGGAAAAGCTGGAAAACGAGGCAGGACATCCTGCCTCTGACCGGTACATGGCTCTTGTATATCCGGATTTTACCACCGCCTTTGACTATATCCCGGACAACGCACTTATCGCCCTTTGTGACCAGGGCAGTATTCACAGAGCCGCCCGTTCCAGAACCGAGGAGGTGGGGATGCAGCTGGACAGCCTGCTCCAGGCCGGTCTTGCTGCCGGTGAGCTTTGCGATTATGTGTGGCAATGGGAGGACTTCTGCCATGCCCTGAAAAAGCGGGCAGTCTTTTACCTGGATGCCTTTGGCGGCACCTCCTACCCCGCAGATTGTCCGCCCAAAGCCCTGTATCCCATTACCGGCAAACAGCTGCCGGGATACGGCGGCAACATGGACACGGTGGTTTCCGACCTTTCCCACTACCAGAAAATGGATTTTGCTACGCTGGTACTTTGCGGCACCCAGCGGCGCTGCGAGCTGCTGCAGCAAATGCTGAGTGAAAAAGGCCTGAGCGCATTTTTGTGCGTTCCTCTCACCGCCATGCCCAAGCCCGGACAGATTTTGCTCACCGACGGCACTCTCCCCTTTGGTATGGAGTACCCGGCTGCCAAGCTGGCAGTTCTGACAGAGGGGCAGCTGGTGGCGAAAACTGTTCCCAAGGTAAAGACAAAAGCAAAAAAAGACGCCACCAACCGGCAAAAACTCAGCGCCTTTACAGACCTGACCCCCGGCGACCTGGTGGTGCACGACAACTACGGTATCGGCCGTTTTGTGGGGATGGAACAAATCCGCATTGACGGTGCCATCAAGGATTATATCAAAATTGCTTACCAGGGTACGGATACCCTGTTTGTTCCTGCAACTCAGCTGGACTTGGTGAGCAAGTATATTGGCGGCGGCCCGGATAACGGCAATGTACGCCTGAACAAAATCGGAACCGATGCCTGGCAGAAGTCCAAGGCCAAGGCCCGGAAGGCCGCCAAGGATATGGCCGGAGAGCTGATTCAGCTCTATGCCGCCAGAAAGCGGCAGCCCGGCTATGCCTTCTCCCCCGACTCTCCCTGGCAGCGGGAGTTTGAGGACAACTTCCCCTACCCGGAAACGGATGATCAGCTCCGGTGTATTGCAGAAATCAAGGGAGATATGGAATCTCCCACCCCCATGGACCGGCTTCTCTGCGGCGACGTAGGCTTCGGCAAAACAGAAGTAGCCCTCCGGGCGGTGATGAAAGCCATCATGGACGGCAAACAGGTGGCCATTCTGGTCCCCACCACCGTTCTGGCTCAGCAGCACTATCAGACCGCTGTGGCCCGGTTTCGGGGTTTCCCGGTGAATGTGGATGTGCTCAGCCGCTTCCGCTCTGCCAATGAGCAGAGAAGAACTCTGCAAAAGCTCCGGGCAGGTCAGGTGGATTTGATTATCGGCACCCACAAGCTGTTACAGAAATCCATCGAATTCAAGGATTTGGGCCTGCTGATTATTGACGAGGAGCAGCGGTTTGGTGTTGCCCACAAGGAGCGGCTGAAGGAAATCTCCAAGGGTGTGGATGTGCTCACCCTCTCTGCCACCCCCATTCCCCGTACCCTGAACATGGCCCTGTCAGGAATCCGGGATATGTCCACCATTGAAGAGCCTCCCTCCGACCGCTATCCGGTGCAGACCTATGTGCTGGAGCACAGCACCCCCATTCTGGATGATGCCATCCGCCGGGAGGTACAGCGGGGCGGTCAGGTGTATTACCTCCACAATCAGGTGGAGACCATTGACCAGTGCGCCTCTGCCATCCAGCGGAGAATCCCGGATATCACCGTAGGGGTCGCCCACGGACAGATGACGGAAGCCGCCCTCAGCGATGTGATGCACGCCATGGCAGACGGAGATATTCAGGTTCTGGTATGCACCACTATCATCGAAACCGGTCTAGACATCCCCAATGCCAACACCCTGATTATCGAAAATGCCGACCGGTTTGGTTTGAGCCAGCTCCATCAGCTTCGGGGGCGGGTAGGCCGGTCCACCCGGCACGCATACGCCTACTTCACCTACCGTCCTGACAAGTCCCTGACGGAGATTGCAGAAAAACGATTGTCTGCCATCCGGGACTTTGCGGAATTCGGTTCCGGTTTCAAAATTGCCATGCGGGATCTGGAGATTCGGGGCTCCGGCAACCTTCTGGGCGCCGAGCAGTCCGGGCATATGATGTCCGTGGGTTACGATATGTACCTGAAACTGCTGGACGAGGCCATTCTGGAGGAAAAGGGCGAAAAGCCCAGAGATCCGGAGTGCACTGCGGATTTGAATATCACCGCAAATATCGACCCCACCTATGTATCCCAGGGAGAGGAACGGATGGATTTGTACCGCCGTATGGCTGCCATTCGCTCCCAGGAGGATGCGGACGATTTGCTGGATGAAATCGTCGACCGGTACGGCGAGCCGCCCAAGGGTGTGCTGAACCTGGTGGATGTGGCGCTGCTCCGGGCCAAAGCCAAAGCAGTCCACATCCGGGACATCCGGCAAAAAGCCGGGGAGATCCAATTTGTCCTTACCAGTATGGATTTTTCCGCTCTGACCCGAGTGAGCGAACAGCCGGAATACAAGAATCGTTTGCAGCTGGTGGCCGCAGCCAAGGAGCCAACCATGCGTCTGACCCTTGCCAAGGGCGTGGACAGTCTGCGTCAATGCAAAGCCTTTGTGGAAAAATATGCCCAGGCCCTGAATTGTTAACACTTTGGCTTTCCTTTCTTTTGTATTTGTGATAAAATACCCACACAGAAAATGAATCAAGGAGTGTGAATTCTATGGCTGAACCAAAGAAGAGACCTACTTCCAAAAAATCTGAGGAAGCACAGCTGGAAGACGCATATACCAATATAACCCGCAGAAAAAATCAACCTGCCGGCAAATATGCCGCCCAAAACCCCGATGGACAGACCGCCCGGAAAGTCACCATCATCGCCATCAGTGTCACCGCCGTTTTTCTTGTTTTGCTGACGGTAATCCTGGTGGTAACACTGGGAAAGAATGATGGGCCTGAGCAATCCATACCGGATCTGACTGTGGCAGGTGTGAATATTTCCGGAATGTCTCAGGAGGATGCCAGAGAAGCAATTTCCACCGCCGCAGGCGCTATGTATGATGACTGCTCTGTGGAGATCCACATGGGTGAGTACACCATCCAGCTTACAGCCCAGGACATACAGGCCAGACTGGATTTGGACAGACTGATGGCAGGCATTGAAAACTCCTCCATCCAGGGCGGCGAGTTTGACATCACCCCCTATCTGGTGGTAAATCAGGAAGGGATTCTTACCGCCATTGAAAAGCAGTGGGAGCCCATTGCCAACGTGAAAACCGAGCCCTCCTGGACGCTGGAGGGCCCCGCACCGGATCTGACCAAGGACGAGGCAGAAATAAAGTGTCAGACCCTGGTAATCACCCTGGGTGCAGGCCACAAGGAGCTGGATACCCATGCACTTTATGAAGAAGTGGTAAATAATCTGGCAAAGGGTATTTTCTCCATGGACTTTTCCTATACAACCCAGGAGCCGGAGGCCCCGGATCTGGAGGCAATCCACCAGGAGCTGACCACCGAACCGGAAGATGCCCAGATGGATATGGAAACCTTTGAAGTATCCCCTCATCATTACGGCTATACCTTCGACCTGGAGGCTGCCCAGAAGCAGCTGGAATCCCTGGGAAATGCGGCGGTACTGGAAATTCCCATGATTCTCACACCGCCCGAAAAAACCACAGAGGACTTGGAAGGGCTTTTGTTCCGGGATACCCTGGGAACCTTCACTGCCAAGAGCGCCAGCATCCCCGGCGGACGGGATGTGAATCTGAAGCTTTCCTGTGAAGCTCTGAACGGAATCGTGCTGAATCCCGGCGACGTGCTGGCCTACAACGAAACCCTTGGGGAACGGACCCCGGACAAGGGCTGGAAGCCCGCTGCCAGCTATGAGGGCACCGCTACGGTGATGACCTATGGCGGCGGCATCTGTCAGACCTCCTCCGCCCTTTACTACTGTGCTCTGGTGGCGGATCTGGAAATCGTCCAGCGCCACAGCCACACCTTCATTTCCAGCTATGTTCCCTTCGGCATGGATGCCACCGTGGCCTGGGGCGGACCGGATTTGAAAATCAAGAACAACACCGAGTATCCCATCCGGATTGAAGCAACCGCCAGCGGCGGTACCGTCACCGTCAGTCTCATTGGCACCGACACCAAGGATTACTACATTAAGATGGATTACGAGATTGACTGGAAGGAACCATACAACACAATTTACGAGGAAATGACGGACCAGAACCCGGAAGGCTATCTCGACGGGGATGTAATTATCTCCCCCTACACCGGCTACAAGATTACCACCTACAAATGCAAGTACGACAAGCAGACAAACGAGCTGATCAGCCGGGACAAGGAGGTCACCTCCATTTACTCCAAGCGGGATCAGGTCATCTGCAAAATTGTAGAACCGGAAACAGAACCCCCTACCACTCAGCCTGAGGAAACCGTCCCCAGCGGACCTGTGCAGGAAGACGGAGCATAATACAGACCAAAAAGGGGTATCGGCCAAGACCGATACCTCTTTTTTATCCCAATCAGGCATTTTTCACTTTTACATCCAGGTGATAATCCACCTGACCCGCGGCAGTTTGCTCAATCTCAATTCCATAGACCAAGTCCACTGTTCCGCCGTTCTCTGTCAAATCGCTGCGAATCTTGTTTGCACAGACCGTAATCATCAGTGCGCCAAACTCCAGCTGGTAAAGGGAATCGTGGTGAACACCCTCCCGGAAAACCATATGGGAGTTGAGCTTTCCGGTCCTTTTCAGTTCCACCTGCTCCGGCTCCACGGAAAATTCCGTGGTCACACCGGAAAGGCCGGTCAGGTCACTTTCCTCGTAGCGGATAATCCAGCCCCGCTCTGTGGATTCCAGGGTTCCCTCTGTCACCAACTCAATGATTTCCGGCTCCTGATCCACATAGTTCTGCTGTCCCCGCAGACTCAGAACCACATCTTTTCTCATTTGCAGGCCTCCATCGCCAGCTGCAGCAGCTCATCAATCAGCTGCTCATAGGGAATGCCGCTGGCAGCAAACAGCTTGGGATACATGGAAATGGAGGTAAAGCCGGGAATGGTGTTGATTTCGTTGAATACCACCCGGTTATCCTCGTAGGTTACGAAAAAGTCTACCCGGCTCAGGCCCTGGCAGCCGATTGCAGAGTAAATCCGAACCGCCTGATCCCGGACCTGCTCTGCCACATCCTCCGGAATCCGGGCAGGGATGTAGGCAACAGAAGTGTCCGTGATATACTTGGCCTCATAATCATAGAATTCCGTTCCGGAATCAATCTCTCCGCAGATGGAGGCCACCGGGCTGTCATTGCCCATAACGGCCACTTCGATTTCCTTACCGCGGATGAATTCTTCCACCAGAATCTTGTCATCATACACACCGGCAGAAAGCAGAGCGTCCATAAGCGTTGCCCGGTCAGTGGCCTTGGATACGCCCACAGAGGAGCCGGTTCCCGCAGGCTTTACAAACATGGGATAGGAAAAACGGGTTTCCAGCTGGTCAACAATCTGCTCGATGCGGTTATTCAAATCGCTGTTGCGTACAAGCTGCCACTTTGCCTGGGTAATGCCTGCATTGTCAGCCACCAGCTTGGTCAGGGTCTTGTCCATGGCTACCGCAGAGGCGGACACATGGGGTCCTACATAAGGGATACCGGCCAACTGCAGCAAGCCCTGCATGGCTCCGTCCTCACCGTTCTCTCCGTGGAGAACCGGGAACACCACATCCACAGACTGACGCACCACACAGTCCCCTTCAAAACACAGAAGGCCCTGTCCCCGAATGGGAGAAATAGCAGCCGGGCGATTGCCGGGATGCTCCGTCCACAAGCCGCTGGGCAGCTGGGAATAGTCGTGCCCGCCATAAAGAATCCATGCGCCTTCTTTGGTAATTCCCACAGGAAGAATATTATATTTTTCCTTGGACATATGGTTCAGCACCGACTCTGCGGAGCGCAGGGAAACCTCATGCTCCGGGCTCATACCGCCAAACAGAACCAACACATTGATTTTACGCATACGTTACCTCCAAACTCCCAATGCTTTAGTTTGCATCCTTTAACAAGGCCTCTCCGGCCCGGTAAATATCACCGGCACCCACGGTCAGAATCACATCCCCCTTCCGGGCAACAGAGCCCAAATAGGAGGTAACCTCCGGCAGTGTTTCACAGTATACCGCTCCGGGAATCTGGTCCGCCAGGTCCTTGGAGGAGATTCCCACCGTATTGCGCTCCCGGGCGGCGTAAATCTCCGCCAGAACCACCTTATCCACCCGCTTCAGCTGCCGTATAAAATCCGAAAACAGAGCTTTTGTTCTGGTATAGGTATGGGGCTGGAACGCCAGAATCACCCGGTCATAGTGCATGGTAGCCACAGCATCAATGGTTGCTGCCAACTCATCCGGATGGTGGGCATAGTCATCATAAATATCTGCCCCCCGGTAGGTGCCTTTATACTGCATCCGCCGCTCCGCTCCAGAAAAAGCTGCAAGGCCACGGGTCACTGCTTCCCCGGGAATTCCCAGCATCCAGGCTGCACCGGCTGCACCGATGGCATTAAGGGCATTGTGCCGACCCAGTACATTCAAATCCAGGTGGGTATAAAAGACGCCGTCACAGTACACATCCAGGTGCCGCCAGTCGGGGTGAATATTCTCTCCATGTACCCGGTTGTTGGGATTCAGGCCAAAGCTCACATAGTCCAGACCTTTCAACGCCTCCAGCACATGGGGGTCATCTCCGTTGGCAAGAATGCCGCCGCTGGACAGCTGGGCAAATTTCCGGAAGGATTTCTGAATATCCGCCAGATCCTTGAAATAATCCAGATGATCCGCTTCAATATTCAAAATCACAGACAAGGTGGGAAAGAAATTCAGGAAGGAGTCGCAATACTCGCAGCTCTCCAGAATGATGGTATCTCCCTTCCCTACCCGGTGCCCTGCCCGGAGCAAGGGCAAATAGCCGCCAATCATCACGGTGGGGTCCACGTTAGCCTCCATCAGAATATGAGTCACCATAGAGGTGGTGGTGGTCTTTCCGTGGGTACCGGCTACGCATACGGCATTTTTATATGCCTGCATGATAACGCCCCAGGCCTGGGCCCGTTCGAAAACAGGAATGCCAGCCACCCGGGCTGCGGCAATCTCCGGATTGTCATTATGGGCGGCAGCGGTACGGATAATGCAGTCCGCTCCCCGAATATTTTCCTGCCGGTGACCGATATACACCTGGATGCCTTTGGCAATCAGCTCATCGGTGGAAACCGAGGAATTCATATCGGAGCCGGTTACCGTCAAACCCATTCCCTGAAGTACAAGTCCCAGAGGACGCATAGACACACCGCCGATTCCAATCAGATGCACCCGCTTTCCAGGCTTGAGATATTTTTTTAGTTCTTCACATTTATTTTGCATAGGGCCACACCCTCCGATTTTATTAACCTTAGTATTATATAATAGTTTTCCTTTTTTTACAACACATATTTATAGCCGGCCATAAACCCCGCTCCCATTCTCATATGCACGTTTTTTATGCATTTATTCATTGTATAATTTTTGCATATATTGGAATATTCATATAACTTATGAATATTCCTGTGAATTATCTCTACATTCCATTTAAGCTTTCCTGTTGTTTTGTATTTTTTTACAGTTGACGATGAATATTATTCGTATTATAATACACACATAAATTCACCCAAGAGATTTGGGATTTGAAAAAGGAGAAATGGTTATGAAAAAGTTATTTGCCCTGGCGCTTTCTGCTCTGATGCTGCTGGGTATGCTGGCAGGCTGCGCCCCCAAGGAGTCCCAGGATACCACTGACTACTCCTCCATGACCCTGGAAGAGCTGATTCCTCTGATCCAGACCGTAAACGAAGGTAAGCTTACCATGGTGACCAGCCCGGACTTCGCCCCCTATGAGTTCTACGCACTGGACGAAAACGACAATCCCACCCTGGCCGGCTTCGACATTGCACTGGCTCAGTACATCGCTGACAAGCTGGGTATGGAATTGGAAATCATCCCCATGGATTTTAAGGGCACCATCACCGAGCTGGCAGCCAAGAAGGCAGACATCGGTATGGCCGGTTATTCCCCCGACCCCGAACGGGAAGATGCTATGGACTTTTCCGACATCTACTACGAAGGCGGCCAGTCCTTTGTGACCGTTCAGGCCAATAAGGATCTGTTCCCCGATCTGGCTTCCACCAACAAGGCCGAGTATCAGATTGGTGCTCAGCTGGGCTCCATCCAGGCCGACCTGGCAAAGGAAAACTCTCCCGATGCTGATATTGTGGAGCTGAGCAAGGTTACCGACATCATCGCAGAGCTGCTTTCCGGCAAGCTGGACGGTGCCTACATCGAAACCCTTCCCGCTCAGGCCTACGCCAAGAACTATCCGGATCTGGCCGTTGTTCTGGATGTGCCTTACGAAGCTGAAGGCAGCGTAATCGGTGTCTGCAAAGGTAACGGCCCGCTGCTGGCTGCCATCAACCTGTGCATTCAGGAAGCCATTGCTGACGGTTCTCTGGAGCAGTTTGTTACCGAAGCTTCCGAGCTGGCTTCCGGCAATATCCATGAGGGTCTGCTGGATGAGGATCAGACTCCTGCCGAATAAATAACCAGTTAAACCATTGAATATCTGCCCCTCCCCGGAAGGCTGTCCTTCCGGGGTAGTGGCGTGAAAGGAGTATTTCTGTTGATTTCCTGGAATAATTTTTTGAAGACCTTTAAGTACATGCAGCTTTTCTGGGAGGGTTTGGTCTGTACTGTCTCCCTTTCTGCCCTGTCTGTTGTGGCAGGTTTCATCCTGGCACTGGTTCTTGCCACCATGCGCCTTGCAAAATTCAAGCCTCTCAGATTTGCTGCCACCACCTATGTGGAGTTGTTCCGGGCAACTCCCATGATGGTGCAGCTGTTCCTCATCTATCACGTGGCCTTGGCCGGTGTCTCTCTGCCCACCTTTAAGCTTTTCGGCTTCATTCGTTTTGAACGGTTTATCCCCGGCGTGATTGCCCTGTCCCTGAACTCCGGCGCATATCTGTGTGAAATTGTCCGCTCCGGCATTCAGTCTGTGGATTTGGGCCAGACAGAAGCCGCCCGGAGTCTGGGTCTTACCGCATGGCAGAATATGCGCTATATTGTGCTGCCCCAGGCCATGAAAAATATTCTGCCGGCCATTGCCAATGAATTTGTAACGATAATCAAGGAATCCTCTATCGCCTGGACCATCGGTGTTCAGGATATTATGGGTGCCGTCAACTCTGTAACGGCCGCAACCTTCTCTATGGCAGAGCCCCTGATTGTAGCAACCTGCATTTATTTCTGTCTGACCTTCCCCACCTCGAAGGTGATTCAGCACTTTGAAAGGAAGATGAGCCGTGGCGACAAACGATAAGCTGATTCAAGTAAAACATGTACGGAAAACCTACAACAAAGGTACTCTCCACGCCCTGAACGATGTTTCCGTGGATATCAACAAAGGGGACGTAGTGGCCATCATCGGCCCCTCCGGCTCCGGCAAGAGCACCCTGCTGCGGAGTATGAATCTGCTGGAAACTCTGGATGAAGGGGAGATTGTCTTCCATGGTATTGACATTACCAAGGATAGCTACAAGGACCCCAAAACCGGAAAGAAGGTCAAGGTGGACATCAATGTTCACCGGCAGAAGATGGGTATGGTATTTCAGCATTTCAATCTGTTTCCCCACAAGACCATTCTGGACAACATGATTCTGGCCCCTGTAAAGGTAAAGCATATGCCGGTGGATGAAGCCAAGGAAAAGGCGCTGGCCCTTTTGAACCGGGTTGGGCTGGGAGACCGGGGTGATGCCTATCCCATCCAGCTCTCCGGCGGTCAGAAGCAGCGTGTGGCCATTGTCCGGGCATTGATGATGGAGCCGGAGGTTATGCTCTTTGACGAACCCACCTCCGCTCTGGACCCGGAAATGGTGGGCGAAGTACTCTCCGTTATCCGGGAATTGGCAGACGCCGGCATGACCATGGTCATCGTCACCCACGAAATGGGCTTTGCCCGGGAAGTTGCCAATCGGGTCTTGTTTATGGACGCAGGCAAGCTGGTGGAACAGGGATCCCCCCAGGAGATTTTCGGCAATCCCCAGAATCCCCGTCTGAAGGACTTTTTGTCCAAGGTACTTTGATACATAGGAAGCAGCCAGGATTTTTTCCTGGCTGCTTTTTTTACTCTGTCTGGGATACCACCAGTATCACCCTGCTGTAACCGGAGGCATAATTTGAAAGGGGCAATATGGTGTCCTCCCCTGCCTCCAGGCTCCCGGCATAGGCCTGGTAAGTCAATCCCCCCAGATAGAATCCCAGTTCTTTATAATAGGTCTTGTAAAGGACTGTAATGTCTGCCACAGTCTCTGCCCCGGTGTTCACAAGGAGCAAGCCTTTCTCATCCCAGTCCGTAAAAGCGATGGTCTGAGCCGGTGGTGTTTCCACCAAATCAAATTTTACTTCCGCACTTAATATCTTTTGATTGGTGTATAGCTCTTTCTCCTGGGCCAGAATCATCGTCCGTTCTCCGGGGGGAAGATACGTCCCGGAAAAGACCAGATCATCCCTGTCTGTCGCCAGCGTTACTTCCACATCCTCCAGCATTCTTTCGCCGCCGTTGTAAAGCACAATCGCAGCCCCGTCGACAATCGGCTCCATGCTTTCGTCTTCTGTATACAGGCCTTCATAACCTGTGACCATCTCAATCCAAATGTCGTTTCCCAGGCAGTAAGGAAATGTAAGTTCCTGCAAAACGGCGGCTGTGGTTTCCGGTTGGGTATCCAGCACCGCAATCGTGGCCCCTTGTCCTCCTGTACCCATGGAAGCCTGGACAAGCAATAAGCTTCCTGACAAAACAGCTCCTGTCACACTGAGAAACAGCAGCAATCCCCGAAATAACGTCACTTTCACAGTCATCATTGGATTCCCCTTTCTTCCGGTTTTTACAGTATATAGAGGACTATCCGGTGGATTCAAGGGAATCGACGGCGGAATATACCAGAGATTTTCCCAATAAACTGACCCATTTACGGAAATCCCGGCAGCACAATCGCAAATGCTGCCGGGAAGGAGAAAAACTGCAAAAGAAAAAAGCAGATGCTTGACAGCATCTGCTTTTTATGGAGCGGGTGACGAGGCTCGAACTCGCTACCTCCACCTTGGCAAGGTGGCGCTCTACCGGATGAGCTACACCCGCGGAACAAGAAGAATTATAGCACATTTTTTTCATAAGTCAACACTTTTTTTCAAAAATATAAATAATTCTTCCTGACGCCAATCCGGGTGGTTATTCCGGAGTATCTGTCGGTATTTCCTCGGTGGGAGCCGGCTCCTGAGGAGGTGTTGTAGCCTCCTCCGAGGGAATCGGCTCCTGGGGAAGGGTCTCCCCTTCCGTCTCACCCTCCGAAGTCTGTGTCTCCTGGGTTGGCTCTGTGGGGACTTGCTCGCCGGCAGGCGGTCCGTCCTCCCCATATGCAGAGTAATCCCATACATATCCCGTCATCTGATCAAAGGTCTTTAGCTGGTAGGTTTGACTCTTCCAGCATTGCACCAGATCCAGATAGTAATAGGTACCTTCAATGCAGATCACATTCCAGCACCAGGCTTCGCCGTTCCGGGTTCCAGTGATTGTCGCGCAGTCCAGTCCAACCCAACGGCCCAGGGCGGCATATACCTCTGCAAAGGCCTTGCTGTCTCCAACGCCATACCGAAGAACACTGTAAGCCGGTGTTATGGATGTATCCATTGTATTTTCATGCCGCTCCATCACATAGGAATACAGTTTTCCGATTTTTACAAGGGCAGTATCCTCCGCTTTCAGGCTTTTTTGAGCGGCTGTAAAGGAATCCTGGACGGTTTGCTGCATACTCCGCAGCACCTCGCGGCTGTTTTTATACACAAAGGACAGCTCTACGACCCGATCAATTCCGGATTCGGGGTAGGTACTCACGGAAACCTGGGGAATTTCCACGCAGATGTGGGGATTTTGCGCCCCGTAGCTCTGAACCATCTGGACAATATCCATCTGCTCATAGGCCTGCACCCGCATCACCAGACTTGCTTCACAGTCTGCCAGAGCATTCTGGATTTGCTCAACAGCCTCATCCATATCTGCCACCACTGGCATTCCCAGTATTTCTGCTTTTGTTCGGCTGTAAGTGATATTCACTCCAATGGCCTGCCTGCCTCCGCTGCTGCCCACATCATAAGATATTTGCTCAACGGCAAAATTTCCCACGGGATTATTCGCTATAATATGTTCCGTGACTCTTTGCATATAGGTTTCCAAGGTTTTGGCATCGAAGCGGGAAGCAGAAAACGTAACTTTTTGCACACCCAATTCAACCATATTCTCCATAGCTTCCCGCAAGTCTCCATAGGAATAAATTTCCTCATCTCCCTGATTGCCCGCCGTTGTATTCCCCTGATTCGGCGTAACGGAGCTATAGCTGCCGTTCAGCCAGAAATCACAGCCGGAAAGAAGCAGGCATATCCAAGCCAGTAAGATAATCCCTGTCCATCTTTTCATGGCGCGCTCCTTTCTTACAGGGCGTCTTTGGAATAATGAAGGAATCCGTCTCCCAGGACCTGGTGGGCCTCCTGCACAATCACAAAGGCATCCGGGTCAATCTGGGCAACCAAATCTTTCAGCTCCGCAATTTGCTGTTGCTTTACAGCGGTCAAAATTACCTGGGTCTCCTTACCGCTGTAAGCTCCCTGACCATGGAAGTAGGTAGCGCCTCTGTGAAGCTGCAATCCCACCTCATGGGCAATCTGGGCGTGTTTCTTGGAAATAATCCAAACCACTTTGGAATAATCAAAGCGATAGACCACCATGTTGATCATCTGGCCGGTAATGAAAATGGTAATGCCGCTATACAAGGTTTTGGTAAAATCCTGGAATACCACACCGGTTAAAATCGCCACGAAGGCATCGAAGGCCGTGGTGAAAAAACCAATGGGCAGATAGGGCCATTTCTTCTTCATCAGACGGACAATGATATCCGAGCCGCCGGTGGACATCCCCACAGCAAATACCTGACCCAAACCAAAGCCGCAGATTACGCCGCCATACAGAGCACCCAGCAGCGGGTCCAGTTCCGGCCGGGGCAAAAACGTCAGCAGATCTATGAATAAGGATAGAAAAGCCATTCCCACAAAGGAACCCCAGAAGAATTTCTTACCGATTTTCAGTCCGGCGATGGCAAAAAGCGGCACATTCATCACCGCCGCCACAACACCCACAGAGCCGGTTTTCAGCACCTGGTCCACCACCATGGCAAGGCCGGAGATTCCGCCGGCATTGAGTTCACTGGGAGCCAGGAAAATATTGAATCCCACTGCAAACAGGCCGCAGCCTATAATCGTTCTCAGGCTTGCAAAAAGAAAGTCCTTTCTCTCCATACAAGAATTCCACCTTTACACATCAAATGCAATCTGTTTCTGGGATACATCCTCGTCCTTCAATACCGCACCGGCAGCAGGAATGTTCTTACTGCGGTACCTGGCGGCATTTACAATTCCACTGTCATCCAACGTCAGGACCCGGTCCAACACCGCCTTTTTACGCAAAGTCAGCACAGAAACACCGATGGTATTTCTGGTTGTTTTGGGGGACATGAGGGCCGTGGAAACCACCAGTGCCCGACCGTCGGAGGAGTAGAGGGCAATCTGACTATCCTCCTCAAAGGACAGCACAGACTTTACAGGGCTCTTGTCGGAGTAGGCTCCCGTCAGCTTCCGGCGGTTGGTTTTGGTTTCATAGGCCGAAAGAGGTACCTTGGCCAGCTTACCGTTTTCAAAGCAGAACAGTACAAAGCCCTGGTAGCTTCCGGGAAGTACCACCTGTACCACACTTTCCCCCTGCTCCATCTCCAGCTTGGTAGGCAGATAATCTCCCAGCTGGGAGGCTTTGCCGTCCTCAAAGTCCGACAGACGGGATTTGTAGCACTGGAAGCGGTCCGTAAACACCAGAATCTCAGAACGGTTGGTAGCCTCCGCAGAGAAGGAAAGGGTGTCGCCTTCCTTGAATTTCTGCTCGCCGGACATCCGCAAAGATGCCTGGGTGATCTTCTTCAGGTAACCCTCCTTGGAGACAAACACCGTCACAGGATAATCGGGAATCTCCTCCTGGGGGTCTTCCTGACCAGCATCGGGGGCATCGTACACAATCTGGGTTTTCCGGGGCTGACCGTACTTGGCAGCCACCTGCTCCAGCTCCTTTTTGATGACGTTTTGCAGCTTTTTGGGGCTGTTGAGGGTAGCTTCCAGCTGGGCAATCTCCTGCTGCAGTTGGTCAATGGCCTTTGTCTGCTTCAGGATATACTCTTTGTTGATATTCCGCAGCTTGATTTCCGCCACGTAATTTGCCTGAATTTCATCAATCCCAAAGCCAATCATCAGGTTGGGCACCACTTCCTCTTCCAGTTCCGTCTCCCGGATGATGGCGATGGCCTTATCAATATCCAGCAGAATCCGCTCCAGTCCCTTGAGCAAATGGAGCCGGTCCTGCTTTTTCTGAACCTGGAAGTAAAGGCGGCGGCGGACGCACTGGGTACGCCAGGCAGTCCACTCCTCCAGAATCTCACCCACACCCATTACCCGGGGCATTCCGGCAATGAGAATGTTAAAATTACACGGGAAGCTGTCCTGCAAGGGTGTCAGGCGGAACAGCTTCTGCATCAGCTTTTCCGGCTCCACTCCCCGCTTCAAATCAATGGTCAGCTTCAAGCCGCCCAAATCCGTTTCGTCCCGCATATCTGCGATTTCCTTGATTTTCCCCGCCTTGATCAGCTCCGCAACCTTGTCCATAATCACTTCCGTGGTGGTGCTGTAAGGAATCTGGGTAATCTCAATCAGATTGCCGGATTTGACATAGTTCCACTTGGCCCGGAGCTTGAAGCTGCCCCGTCCCGTAGTATAAATCTCCCGGGTAGCCGCCTCATCAAAGAGCAGCTCTCCGCCGGTGGAAAAGTCCGGGCCGGGCAGGGTCTGGAGAATATCGTGTTGGGGATTTTCCATGAGGGCAATGGCGGTCTGGCATACCTCCGCCAGGTTAAAAGAGCAGATATTGCTGGCCATACCTACGGCAATGCCCTGGTTGGCAGAAACCAGCACATTGGGGAAAGTGGTGGGCAGGAGGCTGGGCTCCTTCATGGTGGCATCATAGTTGTCCACCATATCCACCGTGTCAAAGTCAATATCCCGGAACAGCTCATTGCAGAAGCTGTCCAGCTTGGCCTCGGTGTAGCGGGAGGCGGCATAGGCCATATCCCGGGAATAGACCTTACCGAAGTTTCCTTTGGAATCCACGAAGGGGTGCAGAAGGGTCTCATTGCCCTTGGCCAGACGGACCATGGTTTCGTAGATTGCCGCGTCGCCGTGGGGGTTCAGCCGCATGGTCTGACCCACAATATTCGCAGACTTGGTTCTGCCACCGTTCAAAAGGCCCATTTTATACATGGTATAAAGGAGCTTCCGGTGGGAAGGCTTGAAGCCGTCAATCTCCGGAATGGCCCGGGATACAATCACCGACATGGCATAGGGCATATAGTTGATTTCCAGAGTTTCGGAAATGGGCTGCTCTGTAGTGGAGCCATGCAGCCCCATGATGCCGTCGGTATTCACTTTTTTCTTTTCCGGTTCTTGTTTTTTTCGTGCCATTGGGAACCTCTCTTAAGAAATATCCGCCAGTTCCAGGTATCTGGCGCCGTTTTCCGCAATAAAATTCTTCCGCTGCTGGATGTTGTCTCCCAGCAGGATATCAAAGTAGTAGCTGGTACGCTCCGCGTCCTCCGGCATGACCTTGATAAGCCGCCGGGTTTCCGGGTTCATGGTGGTCATCCACATCATCTCCGGGTCGTTCTCACCCAGACCTTTGGAGCGCTGCAAGGTTACCTTCTTCCCTTCCAGCTGCTGCAAAATCTGCACCTTTTCCGCCTCGTTATAGGCAAACCAGGTCTTGTCCTTACAGGTAATCTCAAAAAGAGGCGATTCCGCAATATACACGTATCCATCCCGAATCAAAGTGGGGCACAGCCGGTAGAGCATGGTGAGAATCAGGGTGCGAATCTGGAAGCCGTCCACATCCGCATCGGTACAGATTACCACCTTGTTCCACCGGAGGCTCCCCAGGTCAAAGCTGGACAAATCTTTCAGTTTCCGTCCCTGAATCTCCACGCCGCAGCCCAGCACCTTGATCAGGTCCGTAATGATGGGAGAGGCAAAAATCTTATTGTAGTCTGCTTTCAGGCAGTTGAGGATCTTACCCCGAACCGGCATGATGCCCTGGTACTCCGCATCCCGGGACAGCTTGACAGAGCCCAATGCGGAGTCGCCCTCCACGATATACAGCTCCCGGACAGAGGCGTCCCGGCTGCGGCAGTCCACAAATTTCTGCACCCGGTTGGCAATATCCAGATTGCCGGAGAGCTTTTTCTTCACGCTGGTCTTGGTTCGCTCCGCCGACTCCCGGGCCCGCTTGTTTACGAGAATCTGCTCCGCAGCCCGGTCTGCATCCTGCTTGTTCTCCAAAAACCAAACCTGGAGGTTCTCCTTGAAGAAAGCCGTCATAGCCTCCTGGGTAAACCTGGAGTTTACGGATTTTTTGGTCTGGTTTTCAAAGCAGCCGATGGTGGAGAAGCAGTTGGTCACAATCACCAGGCTGTCCTGAATATCCTGGAAAATGATTTTGCTTTCGTTCTTGGTGTACTTGTTGTTGTCCCTCAGATACTTGTCAAAGGCCGCCACGAAGCCGGAGCGCACCGCCTTGTCCGGGCTGCCGCCGTACTCCAGCCAGGAGGAGTTGTGATAGTACTCCGTGTGGCTTACCTGCTTGCTGAAGCAGAAGGAGGCGGTAATTTTCAGCTTCATTTCCGGGCGGTTTTCCGCATCCCGGCCCCGGCGCTCTGCCTCCCAGTACACCGGCATGGTAAAGGCATTATCCCCTACCAGTTCCTCAATATACTGGCGGATGCCGTCGGGATAGCAATACTCCTCCGTTTCAAACTTGCCGCCCACCTGGTTGCGGAACCGGAAGGTAATGCCCTTATTCACTACCGCCTGACGGCGCAGCACATCCCGGAAGTAGTCTGCCGGAATGTCAATATCCGTAAATACCTCTTTGTCCGGCTTCCAATGGAATACGGAGCCGGTCTTTTTCCGGTCGGTGGGCTCTTTTTTCAGGCCGCCCACATTTCTGCCCTTTTCAAAGTGCAAATCATAGCGGAAGCCGTCCCGGCGGATGGTGGCGTCAAAAAACTCCGAAGCATACTGGGTGGCGCAGGAGCCCAGGCCGTTCAGGCCCAGGGAGTACTCATAGTTTTCACCGTTTTCACCGTATTTGCCGCCGGCATACATCTCGCAGAATACCAGTTCCCAGTTGAACCGCTTTTCTTTTTCGTTGTAGTCCACAGGGCAGCCGCGGCCAAAGTCCTCCACTTCCACAGAAAGGTCCTGATACCGGGTGACAATTACCGTATCGCCGTAGCCTTCTCTGGCCTCGTCGATGGCGTTGGACAGAATTTCAAACACTGCATGCTTACAGCCTTCCAGGTCATCGGAGCCAAAGATAACAGCCGGGCGTTTTCTTACCCGTTCTTCCCCTTTCAGCATGGAAATGCTGGAATTGCCATATTGTTCTTGTTTCGTTTTTCCCATGGTAAAACCTGCCAAATCTCATAATATAACTATTTTATTATACTCATTTCTCAGAGAAAGTCAACCAAACAAAGGTTTTCTCCCATTTTTCCTGTCATCATTCCGGAACGGAACCTTGCCGCATGACTCCGGTTTTCTTTTCTCATTCCGGTGCAATCACGTTTTGTGTCTTTTTCCATAAATATCTTTTACTTTTCAAATCCAAAAATTACAAAAAAGTTCTTTTCATTTCGTACCAACTATGCTATAATATTGGAAGTTTGATTGGAAAGGTGGAAACCTATGAAAGCGCTTTGTCACAAGCAGTTAGGTTCCTATTTGGCAGATCAATATATTTCCACCCTCCCCCGGCGGTACTCCAGAGCGTTCAAGCTGGGTTGTGTGGAACCGGACAAAAACTTTACAACCTATTTCAAGGGTTCTTTTCGTCACGAGTGGATGCGGGGCCATAATTGGGGCAACACCACCCGATATATGGGACGGCTCTCCTATAAGCTGGAGCGGAAGAAAAAGCTCCGTTTGCTGGACTACTACAAAATCGGTAAGCTGATTCACTACACAGCTGACGCCTTTACCTTTGCCCACAACGAAGCCTTCGGGGACAACCTGAAGGAGCATTGCAGCTACGAAGCAAAGCTTCAGCAGTATATTCCCGCCCTGTTGTCCTATTATCGCCACAATCCTGTAAGCACCAATGAAACGGTTTTCAACCTGATTCGTGCCTATCACAAGGATTATCTCAGCCGCCCCAGGAGTGTACATACGGACGCCGCTTTTTCCGTCTTTGTTTGCAGCTCTGTCTTGGACCGGCTGATACAAAGCCGGCAGTAATTTCGTCATTTTTATGACAGATTTGCCAAATTTGCCCTTGCTTTTTTTGATGACTATGCTATAATAAGAAAAAGCTAAGTATCGGGAGGCCCTATCGATGGTCGCTTACTCTGTTTCTGCAAAGTTTTACTTTAGCAACTATTACTTTTTCTTCCGTAAAAAGTAATAGCGATTTGTGCTGCCTCCCAAAATTTATTGTTGTATTTCCAAATGCCGCACAGATGCACAATCTGTACGGCATTATTTTTTTATCAGATAGGAGAGGTTACTTATGATTGCCGTATTGAAAAGAGGAACCACCAAGCAGCAGCTGGATCACCTACTCAGCTGGCTGAAAAACATGTCCCTGGATGTCCACGTCTCTGAGGGACAGGAATTTACCGTACTGGGTCTTATTGGCGATACCAGCCGGGTGGATATGGAGCTTTTGGGCAGTCTGGAGATTGTGGAAAGTGTGAAGCGGGTTTCGGAGCCCTTCAAGCAGGCCAACCGGAAGTTCCATCCCAACGACAGCATCATTGATGCCGGGGGTGTAAAAATCGGCAGCGGCTACTTTGCCATGATTGCCGGTCCCTGCTCCGTGGAAACGGAAGAGCAGATCATCGCCGTGGCCCAGTCCGTCAAGGAGTCCGGCGCTCAGATTCTCCGGGGCGGCGCTTTCAAGCCCCGCACCTCCCCCTACGCCTTCCAGGGGTTGAAAGGAGAAGGTATCCGACTGCTGCTGGAGGCCAAGAAAGCCACCGGACTTCCCATCATCACAGAGATTATGAACATTCGCTCCCTGGATTTATTTGAGGATGTGGACATCATTCAGGTGGGTGCCAGAAATATGCAGAACTTCGACCTGCTCCAGGAGCTGGGCAAAACTCACAAGCCCATCTTGCTGAAGCGGGGCCTGGCCAACACCTTGCAGGAGCTGCTCATGAGCGCTGAATACATCATGAGCGAAGGCAATGAAAATATCATTCTGTGTGAACGGGGAATCCGTACCTACGAGACCTACACCAGAAACACTCTGGATCTTTCCGCCGTTCCTGTTCTTCACGAGCTGACCCACCTGCCGGTGGTGGTGGACCCCAGCCACGCCACAGGCCGTGCTTCTTTGGTGCCCTCCATGGCCGTTGCCGCCGCCGCTGCCGGAGCGGACGGCATCATGGTGGAAGTGCACAATAATCCTGCCTGTGCCCTGTGTGACGGTGCCCAGTCCCTGAATCTGGAGCAGTTTGCCCAGCTGCAGCAGGCTGTGGAGAGAGTGCGGGAGGCCATTAAATGAGAGTGGGAATCCTGGGTCTGGGCCTGATTGGGGGCTCCCTGGCCAGAGCCTACGCCAAGGCCGGGCACCGGGTATTTGCCCAGGATCAGGACGCTTCCATTCTGGAATTTACCCAGCTGGCAGGAGCTGTGGAAGCGCCTTTGAATCAGGAAACCATTCCCCAATGTGATTTGATTCTCCTGGCAATCTACACCGGCGGATGTATCGCCTGGCTGGAGGAAAACGCCGGGAAGATTTCCCCGGAAGCACTGGTGATGGACTGCTGCGGTGTAAAAAAGGAAATCTGCGATTTCGCCTTCCCGGTGGCGGAAAAATATGGATTCACTTTTATCGGCGGACATCCTATGGCCGGTTCTCACCAATCGGGCTTTAAGTACAGCCGTTCCAATCTCTTTCAGGGCGCCCCTATGGTGCTTGTCCCCCCCAGATTTGACGATGCCCGGCTTCTGGAACGGGCGGTGGAGGCCCTTGCCCCCTGTCATTTTGGGAAGTTCTCTGTAACCACCGGAGAAAAGCACGACGAGATGATTGCCTTCACCTCCCAGATGCCCCATATCGTCAGCAACGCCTATATCAAATCCCCCACGGCAGCTGCCCACAAGGGCTTTTCCGCCGGCAGCTATAAGGATTTGACCCGGGTGGCCTGGCTGAATCCGGGGATGTGGGCGGAGCTGTTCCTTGCCAACAAAGAGAACATTCTCAAGGAGCTGGATGTGTATATCCATAGCTTGTGCCAGTACCGGGATGCCATTGTCCGGGAGGATGAGGCACAGTTGGTGCAGCTTCTGGAGGATGGCAGGAGACGTAAAAAGGAGGTAGACGGATGACTACTATTGATGTACCCGCTTCCAGAAATTATCAGGTGATTGTGGGAAAAGGCTTACTTTCCCAGACGGGAAGCCGTATTTTGCCCTTCTGCAAAGGAAATACCGCCGCCATTGTCAGCGACGAAACCGTGTGGGGCCTGTACGGCGGTACCCTGGAAGCAAGTCTGAAAGCTGCCGGACTTACCGTCATTCACTACACCTTCCCAGCAGGAGAAGCCAGCAAAAACGGGGAAAACTACCTGAAAATTCTCAATTTTTTGGCAGAAAATAAGCTGACCCGCAGCGATGCACTGGTGGCTCTGGGAGGCGGTGTCACAGGAGACCTGACGGGATTTGTGGCTGCTACCTATCTGCGGGGCATTGCCTATGTGCAAATCCCCACTTCTTTGCTTTCCATGGTGGATTCCTCCGTAGGAGGCAAGACCGCCATTGATTTATCCGCCGGAAAAAATTTGGCCGGTGCTTTTTACCAGCCCAGTCTTGTACTGTGCGACATGGATGCCCTTTCCACCCTGCCCCAGGAGATTTTCCGGGACGGCTGCGGGGAGATTATCAAGTACGGTGTGCTTTACGACAAGGTGCTCTTTGACAAGCTGCTGGCGGAGGGCTTTTCCTTTGACCGGGAGGCAGTCATCGCCCGGTGTGTGGAATTGAAGCGGAATGTGGTGGCAGAGGATGAATTTGACACCGGTGCCCGCCAGAAGCTGAATCTGGGGCATACCATCGGTCACGGCATTGAAGCCCAGAGCCACTTTACCATCTCCCACGGAGAGGCTGTGGCCACCGGAATGGCCATTGTGGCAAGAGCCGGCGAAAAAGCCGGAATCACCTCCGGGGATACGGTAGATGCCATCCATGAGATTTTGGAGAAGTTCGGATTCCCCCTGACCACCGGGTATTCTGCCCAGCAGCTTTTCACCTCTGCCCTGTCGGACAAAAAGCGCTCCGGCGGCACCGTGAATCTGGTGGTTCCCCGGGAGATTGGGGACTGCATTCTCCTGCCCACTCCCGTTGGCCAATTACAAAGCTTTATTGAGGCAGGGCTTGCATGATGGATATTGTAATCAATCCCAAAAAGCTTCAGGGGGAAGTGAAAGCCATCCCCTCCAAGTCTCAGGCCCATCGCCTTCTGATTTGTGCTGCCTTTTCTGCCTCCCCTACCCAGCTGATTTGTCAGCAGACCAATGCTGATATTGAAGCCACCGCCCAATGTCTCCGGGCGCTGGGTGCGGATATATCCCGGAAGAATTGGGGCTACGAAATCTCCCCCATTTCCGCCTTTTCCCAGACCGCAGTCCTGGACTGCGGGGAAAGCGGCTCCACATTGCGGTTCCTTCTGCCCATTGTGGGAGCGTTGGGGGTGGATACTACCTTTTTACTGGCAGGTCGGCTGCCCCAGCGGCCCCTCTCCCCTCTTTGGGAGGAGATGGAGCGGATGGGCTGCCGTCTGGAAAGACCCACCCCCCAGACCCTTCGCTGTGTGGGGCGACTGAAAGCCGGAGACTATCATATCAGCGGAAGCGTATCCAGCCAGTATATTTCCGGTCTTCTGTGGGCCCTGTCCCTGATTCCCGGGAAAAGCACACTGGAAATTACAGGAAAAATTGAATCCGCTCCCTACATCGCCATGACGGAAAAAGCCCTGGAGATTTTTGGAGTCAAAATCTCCCTGCCGAACCTTTCCTATGCTTACCCCTTCCAATCTCCCGGGGAACTGGCCGTGGAGGGGGACTGGAGTAACGGCGCTTTCTTTCTGGCAGCCGGAGCTCTGGGCTCTCTGGTTTCGGTTACCGGGCTGGAGGAGGATTCCCCCCAGGGGGACCGGGCGGCAAAAGCCCTTCTGGAGGCTCTGGAAGAGCACATCACCATTGATGCCGGGGACATCCCGGATTTGGTTCCTATTTTATCCGTGGTGGCAGCCGCCAAAAAAGGGGCTGTGTTTACCAACATCCGCCGATTGCGGCTGAAGGAATCCGACCGGGTTGCCTCTGTCTCCCAGATGCTTGCCCGTTTGGGTGTCAAAACTCATGCAGAGGAGAACAGCTTTACCGTTTATCCCGGTACTTTTCAGGGCTGCACCATCGACTCTGCCGCAGACCACCGGATTGCTATGGCGGCTGCCATGGCCGCCACCATCGCCCAGGGGCCTGTGACCATTCTGGGAGCCCAGTGCGTGGAAAAATCTTACCCCTCCTTCTGGGAGGATTACAAGAAGTCAGGAGGCCGCTATGAGCAGTACCTACGGTGAACATCTGAAGCTGTCCATTTTCGGGCAGTCCCACTCCCCTGCCATCGGCATGTGTCTGGACGGGATTCCCGCCGGTCTTTCTGTGGACTTGGAAAAGCTGCAAGCCTTTCTCAACCGGAGAGCCCCGGGACAAAACGACTACTCAACCCCCCGGAAGGAAGCAGATGCCCCGGAGTTTCTCAGCGGCATTGTAAACGGTCACACCTGCGGCGCACCCATCAGTGCCGTGATTTACAATCACAATACCCGCTCCAAGGATTACAGCAATCTTCTGGACACCCCCAGGCCGGGCCACGCAGACTACACCGCCCAGGTCAAGTACAAGGGCTTTCAGGACGTGGCAGGAGGCGGACACTTTTCCGGGCGGCTGACAGCCCCCTTGTGTATTGCGGGAGGGCTTTGCAAGCAGTGGCTGGAAGCTATGGGTATTACCATTGCTGCCAAAATCGACTCCATCGGCGGCGTAGCCGATGAGCCGCTGGACCCAACCTGCCCGGAGCTTTCCCGGATTGGGAAAGACTTTCCTGTGGTAAATCCCGCCGCCGGGGAGGCTATGCGCCAGAGAATCGCAGAGGCCAGAGCCCGGAAAGACAGCGTGGGCGGTGTAATCAGCTGCTATGTGACCGGACTTCCCGCCGGGTGGGGCGCCCCCATGTTCGGCGGTATGGAGAGCCGGATTGCTGGGATTGTTTATGGGATTCCCGCCGTAAAAGGGCTGGAATTTGGAGCCGGGTTCCAGGTGGCGGATATGACCGGCAGCGAAAACAACGATGCCTTTGTCATCGCCCAGGGCAAGATTCAGACCACCACCAATCACAGCGGCGGAATATTAGGGGGAATTACCAACGCCATGCCCCTGACCTTCCGGGCAGCCTTCAAGCCCACCCCCTCCATTGCCCGGCAGCAGCAGAGCGTGCATTACAGCACCTGCACCCCCTGCCCCCTGGAAATCCAGGGGCGCCATGACCCATGTATTGTCCCAAGAGCAGTTCCTGTGGTGGAGGCCGCCGCAGCCATTGCCCTTTTCGACAGCTATTTATGCGCAAACCTTTGAAAAGAAAGACAGGAGGATTTCATATGGACATTACACAACTGAGGGAAAAAATCGATAATATTGACGAGCAATTGGTGAGTCTTTTCACCCAGCGGATGGAGATTACCCGGGACATCGCCGCATATAAGAAAGAAAATGACCTGCCCATCTACGTTCCTGCAAGAGAGCGGCAGAAGCTGCAGGAGGTGGCCAAGCTGGCAGGTCCCGACATGGACGACTACACCCGGGTGCTGTACTCCATGATTTTTGAGCTGAGCCGCAGCTACCAGAGCAAGCAGAACAGCACCGCTACAGAGCTTTACCGGAAGATTACCGACTCCATTGAGAACACCCCCAAGCTGTTCCCTCAGGCTCCTATGGTGGCCTGTCAGGGTGTGGAGGGCGCCTATTCTCAGATTGCCTGTGAGAAGATTTTCAAGAACCCCATGATTATGTACTTCAAAAACTTCGATGCCATTTTTGGAGCCATCGAGCAGGGGTTGTGCCAGTACGGAATCCTCCCCATTGAAAACTCCACTGCCGGCTCTGTGAAGAAGGTTTACGACCTGATGATTCACCACAACTTCTCCATTGTCCGCACCTTCCGGCTGAAAATCGACCACAATCTGCTGGCAAAACCCGGTACCAAGCTCTCGGACATTCAGGAGATTTACTCCCATGAGCAGGCCATCAACCAGTGCAGCGATTTCCTCAAGAATATGCCTGGTGTGAAGATTATCCCTGTGGAAAATACCGCTGTGGCTGCCCAGATGGTGGCCCAGTCCCAGAACAATCACGCTGCCGCCATTTCCAGCAAGGGCTGCGAGGAAATCTATGGGCTGTGCAGCCTGGCAGACAGCATTCAGGACAAGGGCAACAACCGTACCCGCTTTATCTGCATCAGCAAGAATCTGGAAATCTATCCCGGTGCGGACAAGACCAGCATCATGATGGTGCTGCCCCACAAGCCCGGTACCCTGTATAAGGTTCTGGCCCGACTGTATGTACTGGGAATCAATGTAATCAAGCTGGAATCCAGACCCATCCCTGACCGGGATTTCGAGTTCATGTTCTACTTTGATTTGGAGACCTCCATCTACTCCCAGGAGTTTGTGCAGCTCATGTGTGAGCTGGATGATCTGTGCGAGGAATTCAAGTATCTGGGCAGCTACTCCGAGGTGGTATGATGATTTGCGGTTTGCTGGGTGAAAAACTGGGACACAGCTACTCCCCCCGGATTCATGGTCTTTTGGGGGATTACACCTATACCCTGTTTGAAAAAAAGCCGGAGGAGCTGGAGGAATTTCTGAAAAATGGCGATTTCTCCGGAATCAATGTAACCATCCCCTATAAGAAAGCCGTCATCCCCTACTGTAAGAAGCTAACCCCCACCGCCCAGAGGCTGGGTGCTGTGAACACCCTGGTTCGGGATGTTGCGGGGGATCTGATTGGGCATAACACGGATTACTCCGGCTTTACCTCCATGCTGAAAAAATCCGGTCTGTCGGTTGCCGGAAAAAAGGTGCTGGTTCTGGGCAGCGGAGGTGCCTCTGTCACCGCTCAGGCGGTACTGCAGGAGAAAGGGGCTCAGGTGGTAGTCATCTCCCGCCAGGGGCCGGACAACTATGAAAATCTTCAAAAACACCAGGATGCCCGGGTGATTGTCAATGCAACCCCTGTGGGAATGTATCCCAACACCGGCGTGGCTCCTGTGGATGTAGCCCTGTTTCCCCAGCTGGAAGGGGTGCTGGATCTCATCTACAATCCTGCCCGGACGCAGCTTCTGATGGATGCGGAGGCAAAGGGCTGTGTCACGGAGAACGGTCTTTGGATGCTGGTAGCCCAGGCGGTGGAAAGCGCCCAGTGGTTTATGCTGAAGGAAATTTCCAAGGAAACCATTGGACAGGTCTACCACCAGATCCGCCGCCCCATGGAGAACCTGATTCTTATTGGGATGCCCGGCTGCGGAAAATCCACGGTAGGAAAGCTTCTGGCCCAAAAGACCGGAAGAAAGTTCGTGGATGCGGACGAGGTTATCCGGGAGACTGCAGGGATGACCATTCCGGAAATCTTTGCCCAGGAGGGCGAGGATGGCTTCCGGAAGCGGGAGACCCAGGTTCTGGGAGAACTGGGAAAAGCCTCCGGGCTGATAATTGCCACCGGCGGCGGCTGTGTCACCCGAGAGGAGAACTATCCCCTTCTCCATCAGAACGGCACCATCTATTTCCTCCAAAGGGAGATTTCCCAGCTTCCCACGGAAGGGCGGCCCCTTTCCCAGACCGGGGAATTGCAGCAGATGTACCAGGTTCGCAAGCCCATGTATGAGGCCTTTGCGGACAAGATTGTGGACAACAACAAAACCCTGGAGGACACCCTTTCCCAGATTCTGACCCAGGAGGATATGGCATGAAAATTCTGGTACTGAACGGCCCCAATATCAATATGCTGGGTATCCGGGAGCCGGATATCTACGGCAAGCAGTCCTTTCAGGAGCTCCTGGCCATTCTGGAGGAGACCGGAAAGGCCCTGGGGGTCACGGTGGAGCAGTTTCAATCCAACCACGAAGGAGCCCTGGTGGATAAAATCCAGGCGGCCTACGGCTGTTTTGACGGCATTGTGATCAACCCCGCCGCCTATACCCACACCTCCGTGGCCATTCTGGATGCCCTGAAAGCGGTGGCAATCCCCGCCGTGGAGGTTCACATCTCCCAGGTGGACGCCAGAGAGCCGTTCCGGCAGGTTTCCTATGCCGGGATGGCCTGCGTGAAAACCATCCAGGGTCAAGGCCTGGACGGCTATCGCCAGGCAATTCAATATCTCAAAGAAAACTACGGCTGAAAGAATGGGCCTGCTGCAAAATTTGCAGCAGGCCCTTTTTGTCTGATTGCCTGTCCGGGTTAGCTACCTGTCAGGCTTTTTTCTTTTTAAGCAGGAATAGCAGCATGCCAAGCATCCCGGCAAAGGAAACGCCGGAAATGCCCATAAAGACATACAGAACGGCTGGCTGGACGGAATCCTGCTGGGTAGTCTGCTCTGCTTCCGCCGTAGGTACAGCCCCGGCGTTCAGCTGGGTGCCGTCGGTGAGGGTAATCAGCAGCTCGCCCTTGCTGTTGATTTCCATTTTGGCAACACCCACGCCGTCGCTGCCGGTGACCTTCCCCAGGTTCTTCACCGTTCCGTCGGTGAGGGTCACCACCAGCTCCCCATTTTCGTTGATGACCAGGTCGGCAATGCCGATACCGTCCGCACCGTCCTTACCGTCGGCGCCATCCTTACCGTCTGCGCCGTCCTTGCCGTTTTGTCCCGCAGCCCGGATGCCCGTGTCGGTGGAACCAATCCACCAGTTGCCGTTGGTGCCGATGTAGGGGGTCAGACCGTTGGCACCGGCCTGTCCGTCCTCACCCTTGTCACCGGTGGCAGGGATGCCCGTATCCGTGTCCCCAATCCACCAGTTGCCGTTATTCCCAATGTAGGGGGTGAGGCCGTCCTCGCCTTTATCTCCGGTAGCCGGGATTCCTGTATCTGTCTCCCCAATCCACCAGTTGCCATTGGTTCCGATGTGGGGGGTGAGGCCGTTTTCGCCCTTGTCGCCGGTGGCGGGGATGCCCGTGTCCGTGTCCCCAATCCACCAGTTGCCGTTTTCTCCAATGAAGGGGGTGTCGCCGGGGTCGCCCTTGTCGCCCTTGATGCCTTGCAGGGCAGACAGGGCAATGAGGTTCTGCCACTGGCCCCCGGCATAGCGCCACTGGATGTAGCCCCCCTCTACCCGAAGCTCTACCTGCTTGCCGTCAGCGCCGGTGATGTCCTCCAGGGCAACCAACGGCCGCCAGGCCTCGTCCCCCTCCCCGGCATAGCGCCAGAGGATGGAGGTGCCGTCATTTTTCAGCTCTACTTCCCGGCCGTCGGCACCATCGGCACCGTCCTGACCTCTCAGGTCGGAGAGGGAGATGAGGTTCTTCCAGGCGGTGTCGGAGCCGGTGGTGTAGCGCCACTGGATGTAGCCCCCATTCACCCGAAGCTCCACTTCTCTGCCGTCGGCACCGTCAGCGCCGCTGCCGCCGGTGATGGCATCCAGCGCCACCAGGTCACGCCAGGCGCTGTCGTCCTCCCCCACATACCGCCACTGGATATGGGTGCCGTTGTTCCGCAGCTCCACTTCCCGGCCATCCTCACTATCCTGACCGCCATCCCCGGGTATCGCCAGCTCCACCAAATCGCCGGCATAGTCGGTCTGGTAGTCATCGTTACACTGCTCATTGAAGATGTATACCTTGCTGCCCTCCGCCAGCTCCGGCAGGGTAAAGGTCACCGATGCCCCTCCGGCAGTGCTGGCCTTGTCCAGTCTGCCATAGTGGGTATAGGTTCCGGTGCTGTCTGCAATCAGGAGGGAAATATATTCGTTGGAGCCTTCCTTTGCGCCGCTGTAATAAACGGTTACAGAATTTCCCGTACGCTGCACATACCCTATGGTGAATCTGTCCCGCCTGCTGTCCTTGAGGGTGAGCTTCCACGCATTGCCGCTGTAATCCTGAATCTCTTGCAGCCCATCGGGCTTGCCCCCCACAGCGGCAGATGTGAAGAGGACAGCGTTCAGATTGAGATTGAAAGCCGGGCGTACACCAAATTCATCGTTGGTGACAGTGTGCCCGTCGCCCCACACCTGCCCGTTTCCGAACACGCTGGCGGCATAGTAATCATCTTTGCCGGGGGACCGCAGCCACCAGTAGCTTGTGGCCCAGCTCTGATGGTCACGGTCGACAATCCGTAATTGCTTATCCACTGCATTGGCTTCCTTTGGGGAAAGGGGCCAAAGGTATGCGTTTTCCACCGCCGTCCCGGCTACGCCATCACAACTGCCATCACCACTGTATGCCCCCACCTCAAGCGTTCTTGTCTGAATGCTCGCTCTTTCCAGTTGGGACAACGCCGCTGCGACGTCATCCACTTTGGATTGCAAAAGGCTTCCGCTGTACTGGTTTTTCCCACCGGGGTTAAACCGCGTCAGTTCAAAATTGTTTTTTGCAAGCAAGGTGGCGGTGATATCGCTGCTGTCGGCTGTCTGCACGCCGCTTGCACCGTACCCAATCACATAGTACGGCCTGCCGCCGTAATATACCACCTGTGCCCCAGAGGTGTTGACATTTATGGATAGTGCGGTTGTCCCATTACCCACAGCCTTGCCTGCTCCTGCGGCAAAGACCCTCGTGCCCATGCCCGGCAGCATGGACAGCACCAGGCATAGACACAGCACCAGGGGGAGCACACGCCCCAGGGAAGACTTGGTTTTCTCTTTCTTCATGGTTATTCCTCCTTCTATGTCCAGTGTATTCCTCCTGCGGCAGCCAGAAAGCACCACAGCACTTGTGTATATCTATTATACAGAAAGCCCACCCCAATTACTATTACCCGTTTCGACCCCCAAAATGGGTAATGGGGGTAAATTGGTTTTCCGCTAAATTGTTCCCTTTTTCCACAGCTTTTCAGAACTATACTGGGCTTTCTCATAGATTTTGTTCATTTTCAAATTTTCAGAAATTTCAGAATTGCAACAAACAAAAAAGCTCCCTTTTCCAAGGGAGCTGGGTAAAATCAGGGAACAAGGAATCGGTAATCGGTTCGGCGGGATAGCCGCCGAAACCGACTTGACGGCCTGGCAAGTTGTCAATGGCGGTTGCGCTCAGAGAGCATGGAAAAGAACCTGGCGGTTTTCAAAGGTACAGACATGGCCGAAGATGTCCTTTAAGAGACGGCAGGCCTCCGGGGTATACTGGCCTACCCGGTCAGCGGAATGGGCATCGGAGCCGATGGTGACAATCTCTCCCCCCAGCTCCCGGAACCGGCGGAAATAGGGCTCGTCGGGAAGGAAGGCGCCGCAACGGTCCTTGCCGCTGGTGTTCAGCTCCAGACCCTTCCCCTTTTTTGCCAGTACCCGGAGGATTTCGTCCACCAAAGTACGGTGGTTGGCATAGAGCACCGGAAGGCCACGGACATTTCCCGGGGCCTTGCCGATGTAGGTCAGGTGAGCCAGCACATCATAGTCCTCCTGGCACTCCACGCAGGCCAGGGTGGTCTCCAGGTAAATCCGCTCCGCCTCCTCCTGGGTCTTTCCCTGCCAATAGGGGGCAAAGTACACATCCCGCCCCTCCACAAAGTGGATGGAGCCCAGGACAAAATCAAAATTACGCCGGGCCAGGTCCTTTTTCAGCTGGGCCTGGTTGTCGGTGGTCAGACCAAATTCCATGCCCCGGCGGATTTTCACCCGGTCGCTTTTCAGATTGTCATAGGCTTTGTGGTAGTCCTCATTGGAAAAGGCCATCACATTGGCTGGGTTGCCGGGGTCATAGTCCACATGGTCCGTAAAGCAAATCTCCCGAAGTCCCGCAGCTTCCGCAGCAGCCAGTGCCTCCTGGGCAGACTGCTTTCCGTCAAAGGAAACCCGGGTATGGATATGGTAATCAAACATCTTCTCTCTCCTCCCAAAACTGGCGGAACGCCGTAGGCAGTGCCGCCCCCTTCTCAATCTCCTCCGGGGTCAGCCATATCCAGTCTCCGCCTTCCCCGGTCACCTCTGCGTAAAATCCCTGCATATTCCACTGAATATGGGTGAAAATATGCTTCTTTTCCACCTGCCGCCATACCTGCCGCAGTCCAAAGCCCAAATCCTCCAGGTATTTAACCTCCTGGGGTAGGGTCAGCTTTCCGGGTACATTGGGAAATTCCCAAAGACCTGCCAGCAGTCCCGTGGCACCACGGCGGCAAACGGCGTATTTTCCCTCCCGGCGGAGGATGAACACCGTCAGGTCCTCAGACCTTCGCTCCTTTTTGGGCAGGCGGACAGGAAGCTCCCGGGCCGTCCCCTCTATTCTTCCCCGACAGAAGGGGGCACAGGGGCAGTTGATACAGTCCGGTTCCCGGTTGGGGCCGCAGACTATGGCGCCCAGCTCCATGAGGGCCTGGGTAAAATCCCCGGCTTCCGCCGGGTAAATCCGCCGGAGCCTCTCCTCCACCGCTTTTTTACAGGCAGGCAGGTCAATGGGGGTCGCATCATTTTCCAGCCGGGAGATCACCCGCAGCACATTGCCGTCCACCGCCGGGGTGGGCAGATTGAAGGCGATGGAGCAGATTGCTCCGGCGGTATAGGGGCCGATGCCGGGAAGGGCCCGAACCTTCTGATAGTCTCCGGGCATCTGCCCACCGTACTCGGCGCATAGAACCTTCGCAGCTTTTTGGAGGTTTCGCACCCGGCTGTAATAGCCCAGTCCCTCCCACAGCTTATATAACTGTTCCTGAGGGACCTTTGCCAAGGCCTCTATGGTGGGCAGTGCCTCCAGGAAGCGGGTATAGTAGCCCTTCACCGCCTCCACCCGGGTCTGCTGGAGCATAATCTCCGACAGCCACACATGGTAAGGCTCCCGGTCCTGCCGCCAAGGCAGGTCCCGGCGGTTTTTTTCATACCAGGGCAGCAGAGCCTGGGGCAGCTGGGCAAGCCGATTGTCCGCCATGGCTCCGCCTCCTTTCTTACTGAAGCCACACAAGATTAGTGTCGGTCATAATATTGTCCATGCTGTAGCACACCAGCACATCGGTGAAGTTCTCCTCTGCGCAGAGTTGGGAGACAGGGTTCTTGTAATACCGCAGGTCCACCAGCACCACTTCCTCGTAGGACTCGGTGAGGAGGGTTCCCAGGCAGTTGGAATAGGAATCCCGGATGACCAGAAGCTTTCCCTTCCCCTGGGCATCGGGGTTAGTAATGCGGACAATGGAATGGTTGCCATCCAGGAATGCCGTGTACTTGTCCGCTTCCTCCAGCCGTTCTTTATAGAACACGCCCTGGTGGGGCTCCGGGTTCTCGCCGTTGGTAACGGTGATATTGCTGCTGCCATGCCACATCTCAATATCCTCCCCGGGGGTCAGCCACAAAGCGCTTTCCGAGTAGGTAGAGCCCTGGAAGCCCGAGGCGGTTTCCACCGTAAAGTCCTCCTTTGCCCGGTAGTCCCTGCCCAGCAGCTGCATATAAGTCTCATAGGCCAGGTAGGCCCCATCTGTCGTCCAGTGGTGGTCGGTACGGTAGTATAGGGATGCCGGATCTTCCTGGGCTTTGATGACACTGGTCAGGTCGATGGTGCGCACACTCTCCCCGCACAGGTCATAGAGTCTTTGAATCAAGGCCTCATCCTCATAGGGGTCGGAAAGGCCCACGATGGTATCCTGGGCTGCCCATCCGGCGGAGGGCACCAGCATCAAATCCACCTGCCTGCCAATTTTTTCTGCAAAGCTGTTGATGGCCTGCATATTCTGCTGGGCCTGCTTTTCGTTCCAGACCACCGGGGCCTGAACCAGCCGATTCCCCTCTGCCGCATAGACGCCCTCGGAGACCTGACGGCCGGTAAACAAATCCACATAGGCGTTAAGCCCCACGAAGAAATTTCTGCCGGGAATGTAGTCTGCCATGTAGCTTTCCACATCGCTGCCAAATTTTCCGGAGGACAGATTCTCCCAGGTCAGCACCGGAGCATCCGACAGGTACCGCTTCTCCAGGGCAGAGAATTTCTCCTTGGGGAGCAGCAAAAACAGCAGGGACATCACGCCCAAAAAGCCGCAGAAGGCGGCAATCATCAATTTTTCGTCAAATCGTGATTTCATTGTCCTGCCTCCTTAGAAACGGAAATAAATGAAGGGGTTATAGCTCTGGGAAGCCAGGGCTGCCACACACAGAAGAAGCATAACCATAACCACTGCCACGGCTCCGTACCGGACAACAGCCTTCTCCCGGCTGTTGGAAAGAAGCACCTTGGCAGCAGGAGTGGCGGCGAACATGGAAATGAGAATCATGGGCGTGAAAGCAAGAACCAGGTTCATCCCATGCACCGAGGCAGGAGAGGCGGTAAAGAGCCTTCCAAAGAAGCCAAAGAGGCTGGAAAGGTTTTCAAAGTAGAACAGTACCCAGCCCAAAAGCACGGCAAAAATGGTATAAAGATGTCCAAAAATCCCGGGGGCTTTTTTCAGGAGCTTCAGCAGGAACAGCTTTTCCAAAATCAGGAGCACCGCATAATAAAGGCCCCAAAGAATGAAGTTCCAGCTGGCCCCATGCCAGAAGCCGGTAAGGCCCCATACAATCAGAAGATTGAGAATCTGACGGGGCAATCCCTTCCGGTTGCCTCCCAGGGGGATATACACATACTCCCGGAACCAGGTGGAAAGGGAGATGTGCCACCGGCGCCAGAATTCCGTAATGCTGGCACTGATGTAGGGATAGTTGAAGTTTTCCAGAAACTCGAAGCCAAACATCCGCCCCAGGCCTCGTGCCATATCGGAATAGCCAGAAAAGTCAAAGTAAATTTGCAGAGAGTAGGCAAGGATTCCCACCCAGGCGGTGAGGGTTCCCCCTTCTGCCTGGAGAAGATTCCACAAATTGCCCATGGGGTTGGCCAGGAGCACCTTTTTCCCCAGGCCCAGGACAAACAGCTGGACACCGGAGGCAAAGTCATGGACATTCTCCCGACGGGTTTCCATCTGCTCCGCCACATCCTTGTACCGGACAATGGGGCCGGCAATGAGCTGAGGGAACAAGGTGACATAGGTACCGAAGGTCAGAGGATTCTTCTGAACCGGCGCATCGTTGCGGTACACGTCAATCACATAGCTCATGGACTGGAACACATAAAAGGAAATGCCGATGGGCAGGGAGATTTCCGGAGCCTTCACGCCGCTTAAAAAGGGCACAACGGCCTGAAGCTGCTGGACAAAGAATCCGGCATACTTGAAAAATCCCAGAATCACCAGATTGGCCACCACGCCCAGCACCAGAGGGAGCTTTCCCTTCTCTCCCGCTGCCTGCTTTTTGTGAATCCACAGGCCGAAGCCGTAGTTCAGCAAGATGGTAGCAATCATCAAAAACAGATACACCGGCTCCCCCCAACCGTAGAACACCAGGCTCCACAGGAGCAGTACCGGATTCCGCAGCCGCCGGGGACATACAAAGTACAAAAGCAGCACTACCGGTAGAAATGCGAACAAAAATACATTACTGGAAAATAGCACCCGATTTCCTCCTTACAGACGAAATGCGCCGAACCGACATTGCCGATCCGGCGCTTATTGGTTATCAACCCTCGAGACCTGCCGCCGTGCGGAACTGAGCCGCCAGGGTGTCCACGTCGGGAGATACAATCAGAGCCACATAGTTGCCGGACTGAATAATCTCCGCCTTCTGCACAATCTCATACTGCTCCGGAGAGTAGGTAATGCTCTCCTCGCCTTTACGCTCAATGCGGGTATTTGCCAGCTTAGCCAAGTTATCCGCAGTTTCTGCATCGTTGGCCTCCAGCAGCCAGATTTCATCCGCCCGCAGGCCGTCGCTGGACACGCTCACCACAGCCTGCTTGCAGTCTGCCCGGTTAATGCCGCAGAAATTGAGCATCATATCGTCACTCATCATGGTCATCTCCGGCAGGGTCTCACCAAATCCCGCATAGACCTGCTGCAAATCCATGGTCACTGCAGCTTCCTCATTCTTGCCGCCGCAGCCTGCAAGACCAAAGAGCAGGACTGCAGCAAGAAGGATGGACAATGTTTTCTTCATTATCTTTCAACTCCTATATTTCTTAATAGCCGGTATAGGCCTTCAGGACCTTAATCCAGGTATCCACGCCGGCATCGGTTACATGGACATACTCGTCAGAGCAGTAAGGGGTGGCAAGGCCGCCCAGAGAATCCTTCATGTAGGGAGCCACATCAATGAACTTGCAGCCGTTGCTCTCCGCAAAAGCCTTCAGCGCTACATTGTAAGCGTCAATGTTGGTATTGTTCAGGTCGCCGATTTCGCCCCCAATCCAGATGGGAGACATGGACTGGATGTAAATCTCCATATCCGGGCACTTGGAACGGACCCGCTCCAAAAGCTTACCCCAGTTTTCGATGGTCTTGTCAATGCCGTAAAGGGCAATGTCATTCATGCCCAGCATCACAAACATCTTCTTGGCTCCCGTTGCCTGAACCGCATCCTCAATCTTCATTTCCTGACCCTGCCAGGGCATCAGCAGCTCATCATAGACCGCATTGGCGACACCATAGCTGCCCCGAACCAGGAACTTGGCATTGCCCAAGAGGCCTGTCTCTCCGGCATAATAGGACAGCTTCAAAGAGACGGAATCGCCCACAAAAACGGCATCGTCAAAGAAGGAAGCGGGTACCGCCTCTGAGGTGGGCGGTGCCAGATAGGGATCCCGGGAACCGGCGCCGGGGTTAGTAGACTGCTCCGTGGAAGTACCGGTGGTTTCCGGCTCGTCTTGCAGATTGCAGTACACATTACAAGACACCTTTTGACCGTTATACTCTGCATGAACCACCGTCTCACCTTTACCCACGGCGGTTACCACACCTTTTTCAAAGGTAGCCACGGCTGTATTCTCACTGCGGAAGGTGATCTGGTCCAAGCCAATGGGGCCGCTGTAAAGGGTCCAGGTCTCACCATAATTCACCAGGGTCAGCTCGTCCCGCTCCAGAGTCAGGGTTTCCGTCTGTCCGCCGGTGGGCTGTGTGGTCACAGCAGCATCGGTCTGCTCCTGGGTGGTGTTCTCCGGCATCGTCTGCTGGTCAGAATTGCCGCCGCAGCCAGCCAGGGTCCCCACAGCCAATACAAATGCCAAAGTCAGGCACAGAAATTTCTTCATTGCACTGCTTCCTCCTGTCGGTAGTATTTCACAAACCGGAATTATACCCCATTTCGCCAGGAAATTCAAGCATTATCCCCGGTTGTTCAAGAAAATTTATCAAATATCCTCCACTTTCCGGAGGAAGTTGTTGGTTTTCATCTCTTCTGCTTCAGAAGCTCCGCAAACCGCATGGTGACATTGGCGCACCGGACAGCTGCAATGGCCTCAAAGGTGGGATAGTCCATCTGGGCGGAGTCGTCCGCCTTGTCGGAGATGGCCCGGATAACCACAAAGGGAATCCGGTTCTTCCAGGCGGCGTGGGCAACGGCTGCCCCTTCCATTTCTGTGCACACCGCTCCCGTATCTGCCACAATCTTCTCCTTCTGGGCTTTCTGGCAGACGAACTGGTCTCCACTGGCTACCGTTCCCTTCCGGCAATGGCCCGGATTTTCTGCATCCGCTGCCTCGTATGCCATGCTTACCAGCATATCATCTCCGGGGAACGCCCGTACGTCCATTCCGGGAACCTGTCCCACAGAGTAGTTGGGGTTGACCACATGGCAGTCAAAATCGTGGTAAATTGCCTGGGTGCTGATGACCAGGTCACCGATGTCCAGCTCCGGGGACAGGCTGCCGGCAACACCGGTATTGACCACATGGGTCACTCCAAAGCAGTCTGCCAGAACCTGGACGCACAGGGCAGCATTCACCTTACCCACACCGCACTGAACCACCACCACAGGCAGGCCGGAAAGGGTCCCCTCCCAGAATACAGACCCTGCCAGCTCCCGCTGGGTGCAATTTTCCATTTTTTCCTTGAGGGTCGCCACTTCCACATCCATGGCCCCGATAATGCCCAATTTCATATTCTTTTCTCCTTTACACAGGGTATTCCAGCCGGTCTTTTCCGGGATTTTCCAACAATGCGCAGTAGCGCTTTGCCCAGAATCTTGCCATGGGCAGGTTCATGTCCAGATAGTTGCCGCAGTCCCTGGCACTGGCTCCGGGGACTTCCCCCTCATAATCTGCAATAAAGGAGAAGCAGCCGCGAACCAGGTCCAGAACCTGAAGGCTTGTATACTTTCCCGCCAGCAGAAGATAAAATCCCGTCCGGCAGCCCATGGGCCCAAAGTACAGAACCTTATCCTTCCAGGTGGGCTCATTCCGCAGGTAGGTAGCGGCCAGGTGCTCAATGGTATGTACCTCTGCCGTATTCATCACCGGCTCCTCGTTGGGGCTGGTAAGGCGCAGATCAAAGGTGGTAACGGTTTCCGCTCCCACAGCGTCATAGCGGGACACATACACTCCGGGCTGGAGGCGGATATGGTCGATGGTAAAGCTCGTAATCTTTTCCATATTGACTTCCTTTCTCACAATATTGGTCGTTCCCGCCTATCATAACCCAAATTGGAACAAAATGCAATCCAAACTCACAAAGTTATGGCCTACTCCTGGTTTTACTTGCTTTTTTTCTATGGAAAGGCTATAATGATAGCAATATACAGGAAAGGTGGAATGCTCTGTGGATGAACAAACCTCCCAGAAGCCGGTGAATCCCCGGCGGAAAAAGCGCTCCCAAATGCAGATTTTCAAGGAAACCTATCTGCCTGTCATCATTGCAGGCGTGTCTTTGGTCATGATTCTGATTTTCATTATCGGTGCAATCAGCCGGGGCATTCAGAACGGGCAGGCCGCAAAGGAAGCCAGCATCCAGGCGTCGGAGTCGGAGGCCGAAGCCTATGCCCAGTTGGAGGATGAAGCCAACCGCCTCATTGCCGGTTCCCAGACCTTTGCCGCAGGATATGACTATGACCGGGCCATTGCAGTAATCGACACCTTCTCGGGAGATATTTCTCAGTTCCCCAAGCTCACGGAGCTGAAACAGCAGTACACAGAGGCTAAAAGCTCCCTGGTAGCCTGGAGTGACCCCTCTCAGGTGACAAACCTGTCTTTCATGCCCCTGATTGTGGATACTGACCGGGCTTTCGCCGATGCGGTGTATGGGGAATACTACAATCGCCGCTACGTGACCATTGAAGAGTTCCAGAAAATTCTGGAGCAGCTCTATGCCAACAACTACGTATTGGTGGGTATGGACGATATTGTGACCGGAGGCGGCAGCGGCTCCTATTCCGCCGGAACCGTCTATCTGCCCGAAGGCAAGAAGCCCATTATGATTACCCAGATGAATGTCAGCTATCCCTACCAGCTGGTGGACGGAAATAACGATCTGCGGGCTGACAAGGATGGAGACGGCTTTGCCAGCAAGCTGGTTTTTGATGAAAACGGTGAACTTGCCTGTGAATACGTGGACGATGAGGGGCAGACTCTGGTAGGGGCATATGATTTGGTGCCTATTCTCAACGCATTTGTAAAAGAACATCCCGACTTTTCCTACAAGGGTGCCAAGGCCATATTGGCAGTTTCCGGATACAACGGCGTGCTCGGCTATCGCATCCAGGCCGATGCGGAAAAGACTTCCGGCACCGCCCTGTTTGAACAGGAAAAAACCGCAGTAAAGGATTTGGCAGAGGCGCTCCGCTCGGAGGGCTATGATCTGGCCTGCTATACCTACGAGGACATTGGATACGGCGAAAAGGATGTATCCACCGTGAAAGCGGACTTGGCCAGCTGGACCGAGGAAATTGCCCCGGTTCTGGGCGATGTATCCATCTTTGTCTATGCCCAGAGCAGCGACATTGCCGATCAGGACAGCGACTACTCTGGGGACAAGTATACCGCTTTGCAGAGTGCAGGATTCCGTATTTTTGTGAGTAACGCATCCGACGGAAAATCCTGGATTTCTCTGAAGGACTCTTATGTCCGCCAGGGCCGTGTGCTGGTGTCCGGCAGCACCATGGCTTACAACAGCGACTGGTTTACCGGTATGTTTGACGCCAAATCTGTCCTGGATACCAACCGGGGCAACGTTCCCCAGTAAGGAGCAGTTCCATGGAGCTGAAAAAAGGAAAATACCGCCATTTCAAGGGCAAGGAATATGAGCTTCTGGAAATCGCCACCCATTCAGAAACCCTGGAGCAGATGGTGGTTTACCGGGCCCTTTACGGTGACAGAGGAATTTGGGTCCGCCCTGCCGGCATGTGGTCGGAAACCGTGGAAAAAGACGGCTACATCGGCCCCCGCTTCCAATACATTGGAGATGCATAACAAAAAGGCGGCAGAGTCTCAGGCTCTGCCGCCTTTTTACTGTCTTACTGTTTTTTCCGGAAAACCAGCCATTTGCTGGCTGCGTAATTGGCAATCACCACCAGGACACTGGCAACCAGCTTGACCCAGTTTCCGTCCCACCGGAGCAAATCCACCGTCACAAAGATAATGGCCGTTTCCATGGCCCCGGAGCCCAGACGGCAGCCTACAAACTTTCCCAGCTCCGGCAGCACCGTTGACAAGGACCAGTCGTGGCTGCGAAACACAAAAGGCTTGTTGGTAAGGTAGGCAAAGGCCACGGATACGACCCAGGCCGCAACGTTGCTCACCGTTCCGGAAACATGGTAAAAATTGTATAAAGGCAGGTACACGCAGTAATTGACCAGGGTTGTCATCCCGCCAAAAAAGAGATAGGATAAAACTTCCCAATACCTGACAACAAAAGCACGGATTTTTTTCAAGGCTTCTGCCTCCTCCTTCGTTTGTTGTCCTACTATACCACAGGTCCCGGGCAATGGCAAGGCGGCTGTGTATAACAGGGGAAAATGTTGGCAATTATAAATAATCAGAAAGACTTAAGCCTTTAAATATTTGTACCATGTCACAGTTGCTATATGGAATGATTATCGATATAATATTATCGAATTAAGAAAGGAGCTGCTCTCAATGAAAGTTGCGTTTTTTGATACCAAGCCCTACGATGTCCCTGGTTTTACCAAGTACGCTCAGGATGCCGGCATCGAAATCAAGTTTTTGGAAACCAAGCTTAACGAGGATACCGCATCTCTGGCCAACGGTTTTGACTGCGTGTGCATTTTCGTAAATGATGTGGCCAACGCAGCCGTTGTGGAAAAGCTTTATGCCGGTGGCGTGCGGATGATTGCCCTGCGCTGCGCCGGTTTCAACAATGTGGATACCCGGGCCTGCTTCGGAAAAATCCATGTTTTCCGTGTGCCTGCCTATTCCCCCTACGCCGTTGCGGAGCACGCCATGGCCCTGCTGCTGGGCGTGAACCGGCACATTCACAAGGCATACCTGCGAACCAGAGAGTTCAATTTCAGCCTGAACGGTCTGACCGGTTTTGACCTCTACGGCAAGACCGTAGGTGTAATCGGCACCGGCAAAATCGGCAGAATTTTTGCCGATATCTGCAAGGGCTTCGGCATGAAGGTTCTGGCTTATGATAAGTTCCCCAATCCCGCTTCCGGCCTGGAATACGTGGAGCTTCCTGAAATCTTTGCCAAATCCGATGTAATCTCCCTCCACTGCCCCCTGACGGAGGAAACCCACCACCTGATCAACGACGAGGCCGTGGAGCAGATGAAGAAGGGCGTTGTGATTATCAACACCTCCCGGGGTGCTTTGATTGACACCGATGCTCTGATCAACGGCATCAAGGTGGAGATTATCGGCGGAGCCTGCCTGGACGTGTACGAGGAAGAAGCTGACCTGTTCTATGAGGATATGTCCGGCCACATCGTCCAGGATGACAAGCTGGTGCGGCTCATGGCTATGCCCAATGTGATCGTCACCTCTCACCAGGCCTTCCTGACCCAGGAGGCTCTGGACAACATCGCCAACACCACTGTCTCCAATATGCGCAAGTTTGCTTCCGGCGAACCCAGCCCCGAAACTGAGGTCTGCTATCATTGCAGCCACAAGGATGATTGCCGGAAGGAACGCCATCAGAAGTGCTTCTGATTTTCCTTTTTCAAAAGAATTGCCGCCAGACTTTCGTCTGGCGGCACATTTTATTTGTGGCGGTTATAGTCAGCCATAACCTCTGCAATGGAAATCCCCTGGGGACAGACCTTTTCGCAGCTCTGGCAGCCGATGCAGTCAGGCAGCTCAGACCAGTCCTTGGCGTTGTATTTTTTCAGGATCTCCGGAATATGGATTCCCTGGGGACAGTAGTCAACGCAGTAGCTGCAGCCGGTACAGGGCACGGCGTTGGCGGCAATCATCTCCCGGGCAATTTCCTGAAGGGTCTGCTGCTCCTGGTCGTTGAGAGGCTCCGGATGGGAGAAAATCTTGATGTTCTCCGCGAGCTGCTCCATATTGGACATACCGGACAGCACCATGGTGACCCCTTCGATTCCCTGGAGGAACCGGAAGGCCCAGCCGGCCTGGGTTTCCTGGGGACGCAGGGCCTTGAGCCGTGCCTCCTGCTCCGGCAGAAGCTGAGTAAGACGTCCGCCCCGCACCGGCTCCATGACCCAGATAGGCAGGCCGTAGGAGCGAACCAGTTCCACCTTGGCCTTGGCATTTTGCAGCTGCCAATCCAGGTAGTTCAGCTGAATCTGGCAGAATTCCAACTCTCTGCCGTAGGCATCCAGGAAACGCTTCATGGTGGTGAGGCTTCCGTGGGTGGAGAAGCCCAGGTGCTTGATGCGGCCCAGCCGTCTCTGCTCAAAAAGGAACTCTCCCACACCGTATTCCGGATTCAGGAAGTTATCGATATTGTCCTCGCACACATTGTGGAACAGGTAGAAATCAAAGTAATCCACACCGCACTTTTCCAGCTGCTTTTCGAAAATCTTCCGGGGATTTTCAAACATTTCCTTGGAAAAGCCCGGGAATTTGGAGGCCAGGTAAAAGCTCTCTCTGGGGTGCTTGGCCAGGATACGACCCATCACCGTTTCCGATGCTCCGCCATGGTACATCCAGGCGGTATCAAAGTAGTTGATTCCCTGCTCCAACGCATAGGCCACCATTTCAGCAGCGGCAGCTTCGTCAATATCCTCGTCCTTCTCCCCGTTTTTGGGCAGGCGCATACAGCCAAGACCCAGGGCGGACAGCTTTTCGTCCCGAAAAACGTTGTATAGCATTTCTTTCTCCTCCTTTTAGTGATTCCGGTTTATAAGCTCCCGGCAGAGGCTTTCCATAAAGCGGTGGTCAGGAAAAGCAGCAAGGGCCGCCTCTGCCTTTTGGCTATATATGCGCACCATCTCCTGGCAGGCATCCACCCCATGGAGCTGGACAAAGGTGTTTTTATTGCCGTCGGCGCCTACCGCCTTTCCCAGCTCTTCTGCATTGCCAATCACATCCAGAATGTCATCCCGAATCTGGAAGGCCAAGCCCAGGCTGTGGGCAAAGGTTTTGGCAGAGTCCATCTGCTCAGAACTGCCGCCGCCCGCCAGAACACCCAGGCAGCAGGCTGCCTGAATCAGGGCTGCGGTTTTCCGGGTGTGGATGTCCTCCACCTCCTGAGGGGTACACTCCCTGGATTCGCTTTGCATATCCAGCACCTGCCCCCCAACCATGCCCAGCTCTCCTGCGCATCGGGACAAAATCTTTACTCCCTGAATTCGTGTTTCTGCATCCAGATCGGCAGTTGCCAGGGCCGAAAAAGCCCCGGTCAGCAGAGCATCTCCCGCCAGCACCGCCATGGCCTCCCCGTACACCTTATGGTTGGTCAGCCGCCCCCGGCGGTAGTCGTCATTGTCCATGCAGGGCAAATCGTCGTGAATCAGGCTGTAAGTGTGCACCATTTCCACTGCCGCTGCAAAGGGCGCTGCCTGCTTCCAGTCGCCGCCGCACATTCTGCAAAAATCAAACACGAAAACCGGCCGGAGCCGCTTGCCTCCTGCCAGCAGGCTGTACCGCATGGCATCAAACAGCACCTGCTGGGGCTCCTGAGGATAGACGAAACAGTTATTTTTCAAGTAGTCCTCTATGTAGTCCCGGTATTCCCGGAGCAGCCCGTCCATTTCAGGGTTCATAGGGCATATCCTCCTCGGTGGGAGCGCCGTCGGGGCCGGGCACAATCTTCTTCACTTGCAGCTGTGCTTCGTCCAGAAGCTTGCCGCAAATGCGGATGCGCTCTGTTCCCTCCTGGAACAGCTTCAAAGATTCCTCCAGAGGAGCATCGCCCCGCTCCAGGGCTCTGACAATCTGCTCCAGCCGCTGCATATTCTGCTCAAAGGTCATGTTTTCCTGATTCATAGGTTGTCCCCTCCTGGGCTGCGGTGACCACAGCCTCAATGCTACCGTCACTGACGGAAATGGATATACGGTCGTTTTCTTTTACCTGGGATACGCTGCGCACCACCTGGCCACTTTCATCTTGCACCATGGCGTAGCCCCGAAGGAGAACCTTCAGGGGGCTCATGGCCTCCAGCTTGGCCGCCTGGGTGTAAAAGCGCTGCTTTGCGGCAGAGAGCCCCTTCTCCTGGGCTGCCACCAATCTGGCTTGCAGGTAGGCAAGGGCTTTTTGCCGCTGCTCCAGATAAGCCTCGGGGCTCTTCATGGCCGGGCTGTCGGAAAGAAGCTTCAGGTGGTTCCGGGCCGCCCGAATCTGCCGCCAAAGGGCGGAAGCCATAGCGGATGTGGCGCTGTCCAGGGTCTGCCGCAAAGCATCCTGGTCCGGCACCGCCAGCTCCGCTGCGTTGGAAGGGGTAGCCGCCCGCAAATCCGCCACAAAGTCGGAGATGGTGAAGTCCGGTTCATGCCCCACCGCAGAGATTACCGGGATGGAGCAATGGTAAATGGCTCTTGCCACCTGCTCATCGTTAAAAGCCCACAAATCCTCGATGGAGCCACCGCCCCGGCCCACAATCAGCAAATCCGCCAGTTTATAATGGTCTGCATAGGCGATGGCTGCGGAAATCTCCCCGGGGGCTTCCGCTCCCTGCACCCGGACAGGCAGAAGCCGCACCTGAGTCAAGGGGTACCGTTTTCTCAAAATCCGCAGCATATCGTGAAGGGCCGCTCCGGCGGCACTTGTGATGATGCCGATGGTGCCGGGATAGGGCGGCAGAGGCTTTTTATGCTCCGGGGCAAACAGCCCCTGGGCAGAGAGCTTCTTTTTCAGCTGCTCAAAGGCCGCATACAAGTCCCCCACTCCATCCAGTGCCATGGCGGTACAGTAAAGCTGGTAGGCACCGTCCCTGGGATATACGGTGATTCTGCCCATGGCGATGACCTGCATTCCGTTTTCCGGACGGAATTTCAGCTTCACAGCGCTGCCGCGGAACATAACGCACTTCAATGCCCCGCCTTCATCCTTCAAGGTGAAATAGTGATGGCCGGAAGGATACATTTTATAATTGCTGATTTCACCCCGGACTGCAAGACCTGTCAGAAGGCCGTCTTGATCCATGAGGCTTTGGATGTATCCGTTTATCTGGGATACGGAAAGAATCTGCTGCTCCATATCATCCCTCCATGGCTCTGTGGGTGAGAATGGCGATGCCCATGGCGTTGTCCGTGGAATACTGGGGCTGGGCAAAGACCGGCTGCAAATAAGCCAGGTTCTTCCGCAGCATGGCGTTGGAGGCAACGCCGCCGGAGAACACCAACGAGATGCCAGGGTATACCTTCATGGCGTTTTTCGTAGCCTTTTCCACCGCCCAGACAACGCTTGCCAGGGCAAAGGCAGCGGTTTTTTCCCGACTGTTGGTTTTTTCAAAATACTTCTCCACCTGGTTCTGGACCCCGGACAAAGAGAACTGAAGCTCCGGGCATTTGACCCGGAAGAAGTCCGGGGTACTTTCCCCTTGGCTCAGGGCATCCAGGTGCTTGCCTGCGGGAAAGGGCAGGCCCAGAAGCTGGCCGGTTCTGTCTATCAGCTGGCCGGCGGAAATGTCCGTGGTTCCGCCGATTTTCTGGCAGCGGACGCTTTTCCCCTCCGGCTCTACCAGCAAAAGCTCCGTGGTGCCCCCCGACAGGTGCCAGGCCAGGTGGGGGGTGTCCATCAAATCCATCCGGTCGGCGCTCCAAAGGCTGGCTGCCACATGGCCCTGCTGATGGGAGAAGGAGAAAAGAGGAACCTTCAGCACATCCGAAAGCATTTTGGCATGGGAATAGCCCACCAGGAAGCAGGGCATATAGCTGCCCTCCACCGCTCTGGGGCGGGTACTGACACCCACGGCCTGAATGCAATCCTGGGGAATATGGGAAAACAGCCTGCCGGAAAGCTCCGGCAGGCTTTTGGTATGATGAAAAATCGCATCGCTTTGCCGCAGCCCCAGCTGCCCCTGGCCTACCGGCAGGAGCTGTGAACAGTTCTCCCCTGCCGTCCCGTCAAAAAAGGCCACAGAGGTGGTATAGTTGCTGGTGTCGAAGCCTACGGTGCTCATGCCTTGGCCTCTTCTTTCTGGCCCCGGGCGAATGCACCCAGCACACCGTTGACAAAGGCTCCCGTATCGTCCCCGTCGTACAGCTTGGCCAGCCGCACAGCCTCGGAGATGGCAACCCCGGTGGGGACATCGCTCATGTAAAGCATCTCAAAAATGGCCAGCTGCATGATGGTGCGGGTCAGGCGGGAAATGCGGGACACGTCCCAGCCAATGGAATACTTCTGGATGTAATCGTTCAGCTCATCTTCCCGATTGGCAACCCCGGATACCACCTGGTCAATATAGGCTCTCTGGGCACGGCTGGGACGCTCTGCATAAAGGGGATTCTCCCCTTCCAGGTTCTCGTAGTAGCGCCGCTCCAGCCGGGCAGCCACCAGCTGCTCCGGTTCCTCGCCGGTGAAATCCCGGCTGTAAATCAGGTGAATGGCCAATTCTCTGGCGTTGGCTCTGGTCATATACGCTCCTTAAGCTCTGACGATGCCGCAGACATTCACATTCACGGCACGGACGGATACACCGGCAATGGCTTCCACAGAAGAGGTAACCGCCTCCTGGGCTGCCTTGGCAACGGAGGCCACATTCTGGCCATAGAACACATTCACATTGCAGTCAATCACCAGAGTCTCATCCTCACCGATGGTGATTTTGATGCCTCTGCCCCAATTCTTCACACCGATGCGCTCTGCCAGGTCAGAACCGGGCTTGGTCACAAGACCGGCAACGCCTTCCACTTCACCCAAAGTATTTTCCACAATGGCGCCAATGACATCCTCAGAGATCATCACACTGCCCTTTTCCTGCTCCTGTGTGACATACTGCTTCGTATCTGCCATGTTAAAACCTCCTGTTTACTGGTCCTGTTCCTCACAAGACATATTTTCTTTATTGTACCACCTTCCTGTAAAAAAAACAACTGTTTTCTGCATTCCAATCCCTTTGTGCAAAAAAATACCCCAAAGGAAAAACCTTTGGGGTAAGCCTTACTGCACCTCTACTACCCGGATCTGCTCCATGGTGAATTCTGTCTGGGTCATAACAATGTCCGCAATCACTGCCACATCCGCAGGCTGCATGCCCTGCTCCGGAGATGCCACCGCTACGGAAATTCCCTCTTCGCTGATATAGGCCACGCAGTCGGTATAACCCTTGGCGATGACCAGGCTTTCAATCTGGGCCTCGCACAGGGCCGTCTGGACAATGGCCTCCAGCTGGGCATTGGTCTGGGCCGCCTCTGTGTCCTCATCATAGGCCATGGCCTCCTGGAGAAGGGACACCGCATTGTCCCGGGCCTGCTGACGGGAAAGGCGAACCGCCGCAAAATAGTCCGTCATGGTATCCGTGTTCTCAGGGATGTCCAAAAAGCTTCCATCGCTCATCACCAGGGTATCCTCCGACATGAGCTTTTCCTCATCCAGGGTATCTGCAAAGTTCATCACTGCCTGATCCTCCGTATATTTCCAGTTCACATAGATTCCGGCACATACAGCCACCAGAATCGCAGCTGCCACCAGGTTCTTTTTCCACACCTTCATTTACCTTCCTCCAATCACTTCATTTTGAGTACTGCAATCCGGTCCGTCGGCAGACCGGTCACCTTGGACACAGCCTGGGTAATGGCAAGGCGGACGGAGGGACTGTCTGCCCCCTGGCAGAGAATAATCGCTCCCTGGTACACCGGGGAGAGCTTCTGCTGCACCAGTCCCTCTTCTCCCCCATCCCCATCGGATACGATAACTGTATCCGTATCTGTGTCCTGGGAGTTTTCTGTAATTCCGCTTACCACATCTGTCTGGTACAGAGTTTTCTCTCCCTGGGATATGGTCAGCATCACCTTCACATCCCCGGCGCCGTAGATATGTTTCAGAATCTGCTCCAGTTCCTCCTGGACGCCGGGCTCCGGGGATGTGGGCACCGCAGCAGTTTCCCCAGCGGCAGGCTCTTTTTCTCCGGAAAAGCTGGGAAGCCCCATGAGAATCATTCCGATGCAAAGAAGGATTATGGGGTATTTATATTTTTTCAGCAGCCCTGCAATTTTCTCGGGCCATTTTCCTATTTCCAAGTGATTTCCTCCTTTGCAATTCCTAGGTTGCCGGATATGAAATCCTCCAGGGTGCTTTTCTGGTACGGGGACAGGGCACCGATCAGGGTGACCGCCCACGGCACCGGTGGGTTCTCTTCACTTAGCGTCACCTCCACCTGCAGCGCAACAGACATCGATGCGGCTTTGTCCAATATATATGCCTCTGTCCGCTGGGTTATGATATCCGCCATCTGGGCATTGGCAAAATTCTCTCCCTCTGCCACCACTGCCTCCGACTGTATGGAAATATCCCCCAGATAATCCTGCAAATCCTGAATTTTTACCTTTGCCAAAGGGGCAATGACCGTCACAATGAGAAATGCACCGGTAAGGAGCCGGATAACCCCTTTCTGAACGCCCTTTTTGCCTGAAAGGCTGGTAACCAGTCCGCAAAGGATTGCCCCGGCTGTCACCGAAAGCACATATGCCTTGACTCCCTCCATCATCCGATTCCTTTCATAAAGGATACGGTGCTGATCAAAAGCATCAGCCCCACTGCCCCGGTCATAGCCAGAAGGATTCCCATGGCTCCGGTAAAATCCTTCAGAAGTCCGCACACCTGCCGGGTTCCCATGGCGCTGCAAACCGCCGTTGTAAGCTTCAGCAGCAGATACTGCACGCCGATTCTAAGAAATGGGCCAATCCATATGGCTGCAATGGCAATCAGGCCATAGACTCCGGCTGCATTTTTCATCACCCCGGCACTGACCAGCACCGCTTCAGAAGCATCGGAGAGGATGCCTCCCACCACCGGAACCATACCGGATATGGTCAGCTTGGCGGCTTTCATGGCTGCCGCATCCGTGACACCGCTGACCACCCCGGTGATTCCTATGTAGCCGGTAAACACATACAAAATGGTCTTGAGCGTCCATGTCATAAGCCATTTGATAAAGTCCTTGAAGGTGGTAAGCACCTGCTGCCCAATCCCTCCTGCGGCAATGCTCAGGCAGAGATAGACATAAAGAAGGGGTACAATCAGTTTTACCACAAGAGAGCCCAGGATGGCATCAAACAGCACCGTGCCGGCATACAAGGATGCCGACGCCGTCACCCCGCCCTGGGCCGCCAGAGCGGCGGACATCACCGGAAGCAGAAGCTTTCCGTACTCACTGAGCTGCCGCACTGTATCTGTTCCCAGGCCAATCAGAGACCGGGAGGGGGCCAAAAGAGTCAGGCCCACCATCACGGCCCCGGCAAGTGGGGTCACAGGAGGCAATTTTCCCGTATAGACTTCCAGCAATGACAGCAGGAGCACCACCACCATCGCGGAAAGGCAGGCTTTCCCCGCCTCCGCCAGGGATGGCTCCAGGGTCTTGATACCGGCTTTTATCACATACCACAGGCCTTCGGAAAAACTCTGGGTATCCTCCGGCATATACTCCTCTGCCTCCGGCGGGGCCTCGGGAGGCTCCCACTGCTCTGCCTTTACCGGCACCGTCAGCAGCGCCAGCAGTCCTATCAGTATAAGTAATCTTCTCATATCTCCCCCAGTATGGTTTGCATCAGCTCCAGAAGCTCTGTGAAGAGGGGGATGGACAGGTACAAAATCACGCCCCCGGCCAGATACTCCAGGGCCTTGCCCATCCCCTGATTCCCGGAGTCAGAGCAAATGAGCACAGCCACCTCGGAAATCAGGCCTACTCCCACGGCCTTCAGAAGAATTGTCACCATGGTATTGTCCAGCCCTCCAAGCTCCTGCAGCCGCTGCACAAACTGCACCACGGGGCTTAAAAAGGACACGGCAGCCAGCAATACTATGGTACAAACACAGATTCCCAGCACCGTTGCCATATCCTTACTGTTTTTGGACAACACCGTCACCAGCACCACGGCAATGAGTACCGCAGCGGCGGCTTTTACGAAGGTTTCCATCAGAAATTGAACAGGCTTTTCACCAGATCAAACAGTTCGGAGATTTTTTGAGCCACCATCATCAGAACCACCACCAGCCCTGTCAGGGTGGTCATGGTGGCCTGCTCCTCTCTGCCTGACCTGGAAAGCACCTGATTGAGTATGGAAACGATAATTCCGATTGCAGCGATCTTAAAAATCAAATCAATTTCCATAGGTTAAATAAACAATATGGCCAAAGCCGCTCCTGCACACAGTCCCAGAGTCTTATACTCCCGCAGCCGGGAGGCTCGTCCCGCTTCCAGCATTTTCAATTCTCTGCGGCACTCTCCCCGCAGGCCTTCCAGTCCCTTGATCTGCCCCTGCAAATCGAATTTCCCCAGAGAGTTCCCCATGAGCCGCAGAAGCTTTTTGGCCTTGGGAGGAAGATTCTGCTGCCGGCCCAGCACATAGCCCATGCACCGTCCCACATCCGGGGACATCTGGTTGTCCAGCTCCTCCGCCAGCCGGAGAAACACCCCTTTCAGCACCCCCGCCTCCTGCGCTGCTGCCTGGCGGCAAAGCTCCGGCAACGGGGTCAGGTGGTATTGCAGCTCGCACTCCATATAATCCAGCAATCGCAGCAGCTGCCGCAATACACGCTCCTCCCGCATATGGGCCGCAGCCATCTGGAAGCCTACGCTGCCGCAGCCCAGAATCAGCAGCGCCGCCCCAACGATTCTTATGGTCATAGTATCATCCGCTCCTTGTACCAGGTCTTGTCCTTTTGCAGCACGATCAAGTTTTCAAACAATCCGCTTTCCACCAGGGGCTTGTAGAGCCTGCGGCACAGCAAATCCTGCTTGTTTCCGGCGTGGGCAGTGGCAATCAGCCGGACGCCGCACCAGCCGGCATGAAGCATGACAGTGCAGTCCTCCCCGGCGGTAATCTCGTCCACCGCAATGGTATCGGGATTCATGTTCCGCAGCACCGCTTCGATCCCCGCTACCTTGGGACAGCCGGAGAGGATATCCGTCCTGTTTCCCGGGTGAAAGCCCCAGGACAGCCCCTGCTGGGGAAAAATCTCCTGCCGCTCGTCCACCACGGCCACCCGCTCCTGGCACACATCCGACAAAACCCGTATGTAGTCCCGCAGTAGCGTTGTCTTGCCTGTACCGGGACTTCCGATAATCAGCACCGAGCCCCGCAGGGAGGCCATGGCGTTGGCAATCCCGGAGATTTCCCGGCATACTCTCAGATTGATGGAGGTAACCGGCTGGATGCTGCGCACCTGCCCGTCCACCATCGCCGTTTGACCGCACAGCCCCAGCCGGTGCCCTCCCGGGGCCGTCACATACCCTTTGGCTGCGGAAGCCGCCGCCCATGGTGAATACTTTGTGGCTGCGTTGATACAGTAGGAAAGGTCGTCCATGGTCACAGGGCCGGGAAGCCATTTGCTCTGCCTGGAGAGAACCAGCTCCGGCTCTCCCTGAAGCCGCAGCCGCAGCTCCTGCAGCTGCTCCTTTCCCAGTTTGTCCACCTCCCCCCGCAGCCTGGGGGGAACCAGATTCAAAAATGCCTGCCAGTTACAAGCCATGTGCATCACTCCTGCTCCATTGTATTGTGTAGGCTCGTCCTTTATGAAAAGAAAATGAGCTGACAAAAACTTGTCAGCTCAAAATTTATGTATGGCTTTTAAGGCAGCTGTTCAAAAACCTTTCCCAGGCTCTCATGTAGAACCAAATCCGCCTGGTTATCATAAGGGGTTTCGTCCCGGTTAATAAGCACCAGGCGATGTCCAGGATAGTACCGCAAAAGCCCTGCCGCCGGGTATACCGTCAGGCTGGTGCCGCCCACAATCAGCAAATCGCACTGGGCAATGGCGTAAATGCTCTTTTCCAGCACCTGGGAATCCAGGGATTCCTCGTAAAGAACCACATCCGGCTTTATAATGCCGCCGCAGTCGCAGCGGCAAATTCCCTGGCTGTTTTTAACATATTCGGCAGAATAGCTTTTATGACACTTCATGCAGTAGTTTCGCAGGACACTGCCGTGGAGCTCCAGCACCCGGCGGCTCCCCGCCTTCTGGTGCAGGCCGTCAATGTTCTGGGTAATCACCGCCGAAAGCTTCCCAACGTCTTCCCACTGGGCAAGCTTTTTATGGGTGATGTTGGGAGAAAAGCCCAGGGGCAGCATCTTTTCCCGGTAGAAGCGGAAGAAATACTCGGGATTTTTCAGAAAGAAGCTGTGACTGATAATGGTTTCCGGGGGATAATCAAATTTCTGGTTGTAAAGGCCATCCACGCTGCGAAAGTCCGGAATTCCGGACTCGGTACTCACACCGGCTCCCCCGAAAAAGACAATGCGTTTACTTTCCTGTACCCAGGTTTTCAGTTTTTCCAGATTCTCCATTTTCCTCACCCTCCAAAAGGGCCAATAGTTTCTTATCCTGCTTGCTGGACAAATCCAGCTTCTGGAACATATCCGGTCTTCTGTCCCGGGTGCGGCGGAGGGCTTGGAGCCGCCGCCACTGAGCCACCTTCTGGTGGTTGCCGGAAAGGAGAATTTCCGGCACCTCCCGGCCATGCCAGACCGCAGGACGGCTGTACTGGGGATACTCCAGAAGGCCGTTGAAGTGGCTCTCCTCCTGGAAGCACTCCGGGTCTGCCAGCACACCGGGGACCATGCGGCACACCGCATCTGTCACCGCCATGGCGGCAATCTCGCCTCCTGTGAGAACGAAGTCCCCCAGGGAGATCTCCTCGTCCACACATTCATCAATGAACCGCTGGTCAATGCCCTCATAATGACCGCAGACCAGCACCAGATTTTCCATCTTGCTCAGGCGGATGGCATCGGCCTGGCGGAAAGTCTTGCCGCAGGGGCTCATATATACTGTATGCACTGGGCCGCCGGCCTCATCGCACACCGCCTCCCAGCAGCGGTACAAAGGGTCTGCCTGCATAATGGCGCCCCGTCCGCCCCCATAGGGGTAGTCATCCACCTGGCACTGCTTGCTGGCGGTATAGTCCCGGATCTGGTGGGCTTCGATGCGGATAATTCCCCTGTCCTGGGCTCTGCCCAGAATGCTGTCGGACAGCACATCCCCCAAAGATTCCGGGAAAAGGGTCAAAATATCAATTCTCATCGGTACGCATCCCCCGGATGAGCTGCACCTGCATCACGTTGTTGCGGAGGTCTGTGGAGAGGATAAACTGCTTTACGGCAGGAATCATGTACTCATGCTCCCCCTTCACCACATATACCTTGTTTCCCGGGTAGTCCAGCACCTCCTGGATTGTGCCGATTTCCTGGCCCTCTGCCAGAACGGTCATGCCTTCCAGCTCCGCCGCAAAAATAAGCTCCTTAGGTGCGTCCTCCCGATATATTTCCACAATCTGCTCCCGCAGGGCCTGGGCGGCTTCCACTGTATCCACGCCCTGAATTTTCAGCAGATTGCAAGTTTTCTGAATCCGACAGCTATCCACCTGATAGTCCCGGCCGCCAATGCGTATCCGGGAAAACTGGGTGAGAAATTCCGGGCCGTCTGCCCAGGGCAGCACCTTGACCTCTCCCCGGATGCCGTGGGTGGATACAATCTGGCCCGCCTGTAAATATTGGAGTTTCATGCTTATTTCCTCCTGAAAATGGGAAAATGCGTGGCGCCAAGCGTCACGCATACCCGTTTAATCTACGATTTCCACCGTGACTTTTTCTCCGGTGCGCTGGGCAACGGTTTTCACGATTGTACGGATTTCTTTCGCAATCCGTCCCTGGCGGCCGATGACCTTGCCCATGTCTCCAGGGGCAACCCGCAGCTCCAGAACAGTTCCATCCTCACCGGCGGTCTCTGTTACCGTAACTGCCTCAGGCTCGTCCACCAAATTTTTTGCCATATACAGCAAAAGCTCTTTCATTGTGCCACTCCTTCACAGAGATTTACAGCACGCCGGCATTCTTCAGCAGGCCACGAACGGTATCGGTGGGCTGTGCGCCGTTCTTGATCCAGTTCTGAGCCTTCTCAGCGTCAACAGTGATGGTGACGGGGTCGGTCAGGGGGTTGTAGGTGCCGATTTCCTCGATGCAGCGGCCGTCACGGGGAGAGCGGGAGTCCGCAACCACAATACGGTAGAAAGGAGCCTTCTTTGCACCCATTCTTCTCAGTCTGATCTTAACCATGAGTTTCACCTCCAAAAATTTCTTGTTCTATATCGCAAAGCAAATTGCTTTCAGCGAACCAAATCATTTACAGTCCGGGGAAGCCGCCAAAGCCTCCCAGACCACGCATGCGCTTGAGCTTCTTGCCGGCACCGGGGCCGGAGAACTGCTTGATCATGGAGCGCATCTGCTCAAAGCCCTTGAGAAGCCGGTTTACATCCTCCACCTTCACGCCGGCACCGTTGGCAATCCGCCGCTTCCGGCTGGCGCCGATGATGTTGGGGTTTTCCCGCTCCTTGGGGGTCATAGACAAAATGATGGCTTCGGTACGGCTCAGGGCCTTATCGTCCATCTGCACACCCTTGAGCTTGGCGCCGCCGGGCAGCTGGGCCAGAATATCCTGCAAAGAACCCATGGACCGCATCTGAACCATCTGGTCGTAGAAGTCCTGAAGGGTAAACTTGTTGGATTTCAGCTTTTCCTCCATCTCGGCGGCTTTCTTGGCATCATATGCCTTTTCTGCCTTCTCGATGAGGCTCAGCACGTCACCCATACCCAGAATCCGGGAAGCCATCCGGTCGGGATGGAAGGGCTCAATATCCTCCAGCTTTTCGCCCATACCGGCAAACTTAATGGGCTTACCGGTGATGGCCCGGACAGACAGGGCTGCACCGCCTCTGGCATCGCCGTCCAGCTTACTGAGCATAACGGAATCGATGTCCAGCCACTCGTTGAAGCTCTGGGCGGCGTTCACCGCATCCTGACCGGTCATGGCGTCCACCACCAGCATAATCTCCTGGGGTTTGACAGCCGCTTTGATGTTTTGGAGTTCCTCCATCAGGGCCTCATCCACATGAAGCCGTCCGGCGGTATCCAGGAAAACCATGTCATGGCCACGCTGGCGGGCATAGAGCACCGCATCCTTGGCAATCTGCACCGGGTCAATCTGCCCTTCTTCAAAAACAGGGATCCCCAGCTTCTCGCCGCAGACCTTCAGCTGCTGAATGGCAGCAGGCCGGTAAATATCGCAGGCCACCAGCAGCGGATTTCTTCCCTGCCGCTTCATAAGTCCTGCCAGCTTGGAGCCGTTGGTGGTTTTACCGGCACCCTGCAAACCCACCAGCATCACGACTGTAGGGCCGTTGGGGTTGAAGGTGATGTGCTTGGCATCGCTGCCCATGAGCTTGGTCAGTTCCTCGTCCACGATTTTGACAATCATCTGGGCGGGGCTCAAAGCCTCCAGCACATCGGCGCCTACACAACGCTCCGTTACATTCTTGATAAAATCCTTGACAACCTTATAGCTTACATCCGCTTCCAGCAGCGCCATGCGAATCTCCCGCATGGCCTCCTTTACATCGGATTCCTTCAGGCGGCCTTTGCCCCTAAGCTTTTTGAAGGCAGAGGAAATTTTTTCAGTCAATCCTTCAAATGCCATATGTTACTCCTCAAGTCCCTGGGCTGCGGACAGGATTTTGGCGGCAGTCTGCCGCACCTGGGAATCCGGGTGATTCTCCAGCACCTTTGCAGCCTCTTCGATGGTTCGCAATACCTTCCTGCACTGCAGATCCCGGCGGACACAGCCGGTTTTCTGCTCCATATTGGTGAGCAGTGCCTCTGCACGGTTCAGGTTATCGTACACACCCTGGCGGCTCACCTGCAGCTCCTGGGCAATCTCCCCCAGGGACATATCCTGGTTGTACCGCATATCGATGCACATACGCTGACGCTCTGTAAGCAAATCCCCATAATAGTCAAACAGCAAGGTCATCTGCAAAGCGTCCATGTTGTGCCTCCTTGTCAAGGTGTTTCCCTTGACACCTCACATAGGTTACCACATTCTTCCCGGCTTGTCAAGTATTTTTCCTTGACAAGCCATTCTTTTTTCAGAAAATCCGGTACCACCGGGAAAGCTCGGCTGTGGGAACGAAGCCCAGCCGTTCGTAGAGCAGGCAGGCTTTCCCGTTGGCAGAGGCCACCTCCAGCAGCACCTGTCGGTCTGCAAAGGTGTGGCACAGGGCTTTCACCACAGTCTCTCCGGCTCCCTTCCGGCAGGTGGCCAGGGCCAGGAGTCGGGGCTCCTTTACCACGCCGATTCCCAGAAGCTCCCCCTCACGATGGACAAAGTAACCGCTGCCCTCCTTCAGAATCTCCCGGGCGTCGGCTTCCGTGAGAAAAGAGGCGTTGGGAACCCGGCTCATTTTCTCATTGTAAATCTCCCGGAACCGGGACAGGTTCTTTTCCACCACCGGAAACACCGCCGCATCCGTGTCCCCCAATCCGGTCACATCCCCCTGCATCTGCAAAACTGCCGTATGAAGAGGGTAGCTTTCACAGCAGGGGTGGCCTGTACCGTAAATCCGCTCCGCTCCCGCCGCCTTGCAGAAATCCACACATTCCTCAAGAAATGCCTCCGGCTCTTTCGTATCCTGAATGCGGATATAGGCCTCCTGGCGGTAGGGAATCTCCCGCAAAATCAGGCTCCCCACCCCATATTCCGTTGTAAAAACCGGGATGTTACGCATTTGATCCCTCCTTTTTTGTAATCATATCATACAAATCCGCCCCAGTCTATGAAAGTTTTTCTGCAACATATGTAAAATCCCTGTATAAATGGAGCAAAAAAAGTTATATAAATCTAAAAAAAGCTTGATTTTTCCGTTAATTGAAGTATAATTGGTGTGTACTTCTAAGGAAGAAAGGAGGTTCGTTCCATGAAGAAGATCATCTGCAAGAAAGAGTACGATACCGAAACCGCTACTCTCATCAAGAAGTGTACCTACGGCTCCTATGGCGATCCTGCCGGCTATGAAGAAAACCTGTACCAGACTCCCGGCGGATTGTATTTCCTGTATGTTTGCGGCGGCGAGGCTTCCCCTTACCCCACGGAGGACATTCTCCGTCTGGCAAAGGCCAAGGCCAACGACTGGATTGAAAATCACTAAAAGAAATGGGAGACTGCAAGCTTTTGCAGTCTCCATTTTCTTGACATATATGCTATGTTATATACAGAAAAACCTATGCTCAGGATGATGTAAATGAAAAAATGCCTCTGTATTTTCTTGGTCTGTCTTTGTCTTCTGACGGCAGGCTGTCAGGCGGCTCCGGCGGCGGATATTGCTGCCACTACCCTGCCGGTTTATGAATTCACCTCCCGGTTATGTGAGGGAACGTCCCTCACCGTCACCCCCATTGTGACGGAGGCCGTATCCTGCCTGCACGACTACTCCCTCAGTGTGGAGCAAATGCGCACCATCGCCGCCTCCAAAATGGTGATTATCTCCGGCGGCGGGCTGGAGGAATTTCTGGAGGACGCCTTGGATGGAGCCGCTTCTGTGGTGGATTCCTCCTCCGGGGTGGAGCTGCTTTGTCCCCTGGAAGAACACGATCACCAGGAAGAGGACGGGCACCACCACGAGGAGGACCCCCATTACTGGCTGGATCCCCAGAACGCTATACGCATGTGCCGCAACATTGCCGCCAGGCTGACCGCAGCTTACCCGGAAAATGCCCTAATTTTCCGAGAGAATCTTGCCCGGTTGGAGCAGGAGCTGAAAGACCTGGACAGCTACGGAAAAACCCAGCTGGCTCAGCTTTCCTGCCGGGAGTTGATTACCTTCCACGACGGATTTTCCTATTTGGCGGAAGCCTATGACCTGCATATCCTGGAAGCCATTGAGGAAGAGGCGGGAAGCGAGACCTCCGCAAACCGGCTGAAGGACCTGATTCAAGATGTGGAAGCCCGGAATCTTCCGGCAATTTTTGTGGAGAAAAACGGAAGCGCCGCTTCCGCCTCTGTCATTGCCGCGGAAACCGGCTGCAGCGTTTTCACCCTGGACATGGCAATCTCCGGCGGAAGCTATTTTGATGCCATGTACCACAATATCGACACCATCAAGGAGGCACTGGGATGACACATCACACCCACGGAGATTCCTGCAGCAATGCCTGCTGCCTGAAAATCCAGAACCTCTCCGTTGACATCGCCGGGGAGGCCATCCTGAAAAACATCAATCTGCATATTCACTGCGGTCAGATGGTGGCCTTGATCGGCCCCAACGGTGCCGGCAAAAGCACCCTGCTGAAAGCCATTCTGGGTCAGCGGGAGTACAGCGGCACCATCTCCTTCTCCGCCGTGGGGCAGCGGAACCGGAAGCCCCTTATCGGCTATGTACCCCAGAGCCCTGCCTTTGATTCCGGAGATCCTGTCAGCGTTGCCGACCTTTTTGCCTGCTGCATGAGCAAGCGCCCCGCCTTTCTGGGGGTTTCCAAAAAAATGCGGCAGAAGGTGCTGACCTGTCTGGAGCGGGTACACGGCACAACCCTGATTGACAAGCCCATCGGGCGGCTTTCCGGGGGTGAATTGCAGCGGGTTCTGCTGGCTCTGGCTTTGGAGCCCATTCCCAACATTCTGATTCTGGACGAGCCTTTGTCCGGCGTGGATGTGGAGGGTATGGAAAGCCTCATGGAAATGCTGGATGAAATCAGGCAGAAGTACGACCTTTCCATTCTCATCACCACCCACGACTTTGCCATGCTGCCCCGCTACGCCAACCAGGTGGTGCTGATCTCCCACGAGGTTCTCAGGCAGGGCACGCCGGAGGAAGTCCTCCAATCCCCGGAGTTTGCCCGGGCATTTCACCGGAAAGGAGCCATGGAAGCATGAGCATCTGGTATGCCTTTTGTGATTTTCTCCCCCTGGAAATGCTCCACTGGGACTTTATGAAAAACGCCATGCTGGCGGTGCTCCTGATGGGGCCCCTGTTCGGCCTTTGCTCCACCATGGTGGTTACCGGCAGAATGAGCTTTTTCTCCGATGCCCTGGGACACTCCGCCTTTACCGGCATTGCCATCGGAAGTCTGGCAGGGCTGGCTGCTCCCACCTGGGCAGCGGTGGTCTTCTCCGTATGCTTCGCCCTGCTATTTTCCTATGTCCGCAGCAGAAGCAACCAGACTGCCGACACCCTCATTGGTGTGTTTTCCAGTACCGCCGTGGCTCTGGGTATTTTTGTTGCCACCCTGGGGGGCGGCAGCTTCACCAAGTACAACACCTATCTGGTGGGCGATGTGCTCAGCGTTACCCCCGGTGAGATTGGGCTGCTGGCTCTTGTGCTGGTTGCGGTGGTTCTTTTCTGGGTGCTTTGCAGCAATCGGCTGATGCTGACCTCCATTCACCCCCAGCTGGCCTCCTCCCGTGGGGTTCCCACAGGCTGGATGCAGACGGCTTTCACCGTATTTATCGCCGTCACCGTCACTTTGTCCATCTCCTGGGTGGGGCTGCTGATTCTTAATTCCCTGCTGGTGCTGCCGGCAGCGGCATCCCGGAATCTGGCCCGGAATATCCGGGAGTATCACCTGTTTTCCGTGCTGCTTGCTTTGGTAGCTGGGATTGCCGGTCTGACAGTATCCTACTATTTAGGGGCTTCTGCCGGTGCGGCCATCAGCTTGGTGCTTGCCCTGTTCTTTGCCATATCGTTTCTTTTGAGAAAGGTGCGTGGCTGATATGGACCCGATTTCCATGGATGTCATCGCCGTGATGCACAGCGATTTTCCCACCAAGTTTGGCATTCCCCGGCAAAGCGGTCTGGCGGAGGCCCTGCAATCCACCATTGTGTTTGAGCCTGCCTACCGGAATCCCGAGGCTTTGCGGGGAATTGAAGGCTTTTCCCATCTTTGGATTCTCTGGCAGTTTTCCCAGGCAGTGCGGCAGGACTGGTCCCCCACCGTCCGGCCTCCCCGGCTGGGTGGAAACACCCGGATGGGGGTATTTGCCACCCGCTCTCCTTTCCGTCCCAACGCCATCGGTCTTTCCTGCGTAAGGCTTCTGTCTGTGGAGCATACTCAGGACATGGGAACGGTGCTCCACATCGGCGGAGCGGATTTGATGGACGGCACCCCTATCTTGGACATCAAGCCCTACATTCCCTACTGTGACGCCCATCCGGAGGCTATGGGGGGCTTTACCCAGGATGCCGGAGATTTCATTCTGGAAGTGGATTTTCCGGAGAACCTGAAGCAGCGGCTGCCGGCTGAAAAGCAGGAGGCCATTTGTCAGGTACTGTCCCACGACCCCAGACCCTCCTATCAGAAGGATTCGGACAGAGTTTACGGCTTGTCCTTTGCAGGTCACGACATTCGGTTTACGGTGAAAGACAAGGTACTGACGGTTGTGGATGTGCAATAAAAATCGCTGGAAGACTCGAATGAAGTCTTCCAGCGATTTTTTATTGAATCATCTCCAGAAACTCGTCCTCTGTCAGAAGGGGGATTCCCAGTTCCCGGGCTTTACGCTCCTTGGAACCGGCGTTTTCTCCTACCACCACAAAGCTGGTCTTTTTGGACACGGAGCCGGAGACCTTGCCTCCCAACAGCTCAATCTTCTGGGAGGCCTCCTCCCGGGTGAACTTGGTGAGAGCTCCTGTCAGGACAAAAGTCTTTCCGGCAAACCGGGTATCGGTAATCTTCCGCAGGGACTCCATGTTCACCCCGGCTTCCTTCAGCCGGCGAATCAGGTGCTCAGACTGGGGCTGGGAGAACCAGCTGACAATAGACCTGGCGGTAATTTCCCCGATGTCCTCCACCTGGGTCAGGGCCTCCACATCCGCTGCCATGAGGTTTTCCAGGTTACCAAAGGCCGCTGCCAGAACCCGGGCAGTCTTTGCTCCCACCTGACGGATGCCAAAGCCGTAAATCAGCCGGCTCACATCCTGCTGCTTACTGGCTTCAATGGCAGTAAGCAGATTATTGGCAGCGGTGTCCCCCTTTTGCCACAGGGATTTCAGGTTGTCCAGGGTCAGATAGTAAATATCTGCCGGGGATTTGAGATACCCTTTTTCAATCAGGGCGTCCACAATGGCACTGCCCAGACCGTCAATATCCATGGCGTCCCGGCTGACAAAGTGGGCAAGGTTCCGGCTCAGCTGGGCCGGGCACTCGGCGCCGGTGCAGCGAAGGAACGCTCCGTCCTCCTCCCGCTCCGTGGGAGCACCGCATACGGGGCAGCAGGCCGGAAGCCGATAGGGCTGGGTATTTTCCGGCCGCTTGGAAAGGTCAACCTCCAGGATTTCCGGGATAATCTCTCCGGCCTTGCGAATCAGCACCGTATCTCCGATGCGGATGTCCCGCTGGGTGATAAAGTCCTGATTATGAAGGGTTGCATTGGTGACGGTGGTTCCAGCCAGCCGCACCGGGCGCACCACTGCCTTGGGGGTGAGCACACCGGTTCTTCCCACCTGCACCACAATATCCTCCACCACCGTGGGCTTGATTTCCGGGGGATACTTGTAGGCAGCGGCCCATCTGGGGAACTTGGCTGTGGCGCCCAGCTGCTCCCGCAGAGCCAGGGAATCCACCTTGATTACGGCACCGTCAATGTCACAGGTCAGGTTCTCCCGGTTTTCATTGATGGCCTCCACCGCCTTGCCAATCTCCTTGGGGGCGGAAAGAATCTGGTTGGGAATGACCTTGAAATGCAAATCCCGCAGGTAACGGAGGGACTGGCTGTGGGTCTCAAATTCCACGCCCTCCGCCAGCTGGACATTGAAAATCAGAATATCCAATCTCCGTTTGGCAGCAATCTTGGGGTCCAGCTGCCGCAAAGAGCCGGCAGCTGCATTTCTGGGATTGGCGAAAAGGGGCTTCCCTTCTGCCTCCTGCTCTTCGTTAAGCTTGCGGAAGCTCTCCTTGGGCATGAACACCTCTCCCCGCACAATCAGCCGGGCCGGCGCATTGGGAATGGCCATGGGAATGGAAGGGATGGTTTTCAGGTTTTCCGTCACATCCTCCCCCACCACGCCGTCACCCCGGGTCGCGCCCCGGACAAACACGCCATTTTCATATTCCAGGGCAACGGAAAGGCCGTCTACCTTCGGCTCCACAGAAAAGGCGGTTCCCGGGTGCTGTTCCAGAATTTTCGTAAGAAAATCCTCCAACTCCTCCATGGAAAACACATCCTGCAGGCTCATAAGGGGCACGGCATGGGTGACCTTCTCAAACTTGCTCAGAGCCGCGCCTCCTACCCGCTGGGTAGGGCTATCCGGCTGCTTCCACTGGGGGTACTGGGCCTCCAGGGTTTCCAGCTCCCGCAAAAGCTGATCGTATTCAAAGTCCTGCATCTGGGGATCGTCCAGCACATAGTACTGGTAGCCCGCCTGGTTCAGCAGGCGGGTCAGCTCCCCGATTCTCTCTTTCGGTTCCATATTACCCTCCGGTTTGTAGTAATGTATCCGGCACCTGCCCGATGATAATGGTCTCTGCCACCATCACCTGACTGTTCACCGTAAAGCTCTCCGTCCGGCCCAGCACCAGCACGGAAACATCCACCCGCACCTCCATATTCAGCCGGTGCAGGGTCTGGTTGATGCCGGCCTCGGAAAAATCGCTGGTAAAAGAGGCATCCGAGTTGCGGATAGCCAGAATCTCCACGGGAATGGACAGTCCTCTGCCGGACAGAAATTCCGGAAAGAAGATGTTTCCCAGGGGGATTCCCAGCTGGCTGGCATCCAGGGCAAGAATCTCATCGTTGATAATGTTCAGCACCTGGGTTTTCAGCCGGTTAACCTCACTCATATTGGTTTTCAGCGCCGTAATCCGCCCATCCAAATCCTTTTCAAAGTACACAATCCGGTCGTACATAATGTCGCCGGTGGCAATTTGCTGGTCGATGGCATCGTTGATTAAGTCGGATGTAGTATTGATTACCTGGGTCTGGGCCAGGGCCACAATCACATCCTGGTATTTTCGGCGAAACAGGAAAAAGGCTGCCGTCAGCACCAGAATGATAATCAGAAGTAAGCGGATCAGGCGTCCTATCACTCTGCCCATACATCTCCCCCCAGGAAGATATATGCCTTTTTCCAGGAAAAAATTACAGCTTTTTCATATGGGCAGAGGCGGTATTGGCCATAAGCTTCTTGGTGCCGATGTCGTCAAAGGCAATTTCCAGCAGGGCGTCCCCGCCCATTTTCATTACCGACAGCACCATGCCTCTGCCAAAAGCCGTATGGTTCACCATATCCCCCTTGTTCAGCTCCAGCTTGGGTGCGTTCTGGGCAGACGGGTCAGAAGCCAGAAAGCTTCTGGCTCTTTGGGCCATCTGGCGACTGTGGTACTGGGACTGGGTGGGATAGGTCGTTCTCTCCGGGGCTGCGCCATAAAACAGTCCCTTTCGTACCACCACATCCTCCGGAATCTCCTTCAGGAACCGGGAGGGCAATGCCGCAGTGGTTCTGCCGTAGAGCATACGCTGGCGGGCATGGGAGATGGTAAGCTTTTCCTTGGCACGGGTGATGGCCACATAGCAAAGCCGCCGTTCCTCCTCCATCTCCTGCTGATCGCCGATAGCCCGCATTCCGGGAAACAGGCCGTCTTCAAAGCCCACCAGGAACACATGGGGAAATTCCAGTCCCTTGGCGGCGTGAATGGTCATCATGACCACCGCATCGTCCCCCTGGTTATACTCCTCCAAATCCGTATACAGGGCGATTTCCTCCAGGAAACCTGCAAGGGTGGGCTCCGGGGCCGTATCCACATAATTCTGAATACTGGATTTTAATTCCCGGATGTTTTCCAGCCGGGTTTTGTTCTCCTCGGTGGGTTTGGCCTGGAGCACGGCAATGTAGCCGGAGCGGATCATCAGCTCCTCGTAAAACTCCGGCAAAGACAGTCCCTCTTCCAAAAGGCCCGCAAGGCCCTGAATCATATCCGTAAAGGCCTTGAATTTGGCTGCGGTTTTTTCCAGGGGGCCGTAGCTCTCCGGGTGGGAAATCACCTGGAACAGGCTGGCGCCATCCGCCTCTGCCATCCGCTGGGCGGTAGCCAGGGCCTTGGGGCCCAGACCTCTTGCCGGGTTGTTGATAATCCGCAACAGGCGCAAATCGTCCGCCGGGTTATTGATGACCCACAGGTAGGAAAGCATGTCCTTGATTTCCGCCCGTTCAAAGAACCGGGTACCGCCGATTACCCGGTAGGGAATGCCGTTGCGCCTCAGAGAATACTCCATGGCGTTGGACTGGGCGTTGGTGCGGTACAAGATGGCAAAGTCCCGGAAATTCTCATCCGGCTTTTTGGAGAGAATCTGCCCTGCCACATAGTTGGCTTCCGTGCCTTCGTCGGAGGCCTCATAAACCGTCACCGGGTCTCCGGTGCCGTTGTCCGTCCACAGCTTCTTCCCTTTCCGTCCCACATTGTGGGCAATCACGGCGTTGGCAGCGTTGAGAATGGACTGGGTGGAGCGGTAGTTCTGCTCCAGGCGAATCACTCTGGCTCCGGTGTACTGCTCCTCAAAGCTGAGAATGTTCTCGATGGTAGCCCCCCGGAATCGGTAGATGCTCTGATCATCGTCACCCACCACGCAGATGTTCCGGTAGCCCCCGGCAAGCAAAGATGTGAGCAGATACTGGGCATGGTTGGTATCCTGGTACTCGTCCACCAACACATAGCGGAACTTCCGTTGATAATAGGTACGAACCTCCGGAAACTGCTGCAAAAGCTCTACGGTTTTGCAAATCAGGTCGTCAAAGTCCAGGGCATTGTTTTCCTTCAGCTTGGTCTGGTATTTTTTATAAGCCCGGGCCACCGGCTCAAGACGCAGATCGTTGGTATTCTCCAGTCGCTCCTGCATTCCCTCCGGTGTGACCATCTTGTCCTTTTCCCGGCTGATGATCCCCAGCACATACCGGGCAGGGAATATCTTTTCGTCCAAATCCAAATCTTTCAGGATTTCCTTCATCAGCCGCTCGGAATCCGCCGTGTCGTAGATGGTAAATCTGGAGGTATAGCCCAGCCGGTCAATATCCCGACGGAGAATCCGGCAGCAGGCGGCATGGAAGGTCATAGCCCAGATGTCCTGGGCATCAGGCCCCACCTTGTCCGCCAGGCGCTCCTTCAGCTGGTTTGCCGCCTTGTTGGTAAAGGTAATGGCCAGCACGCTCCAGGGAGCTACCGGATTCAGTGCACACAGATCGTCTGCTCTCCGGCGGTCAGCTTCCGAAAGGTTCTCCAAAAATATCACATCCTCCTCTGTCACGGTGTCCGGCACCTGGGAGCTGTCGCTTCCGCTGCCATAGGAGATGAGGTTGGCAATCCGGTGAATCAGCACGGTGGTTTTTCCGCTGCCGGCACCCGCCAGAAGAAGCAGCGGCCCCTCGGTGGTCAGCACCGCCTCTTTCTGCATAGGGTTCAAATCCTTGAATTGATTGGCGATATACTGCCTTCTGGCCTTTACAAATCGGTTCTGCAAATCCTTTGTCATGGTGTATCTTTCCTGTCTTTTCTGTCTTTTTCGTTTCCTCCTATTTTAACCCATTTCCCCCCAAAGGTCAAAGGGTAAATGGCTATTTCATAAATTCCCGCAGCTGGGATAATGCCTTTTTCTCAATGCGGGACACCTGCACCTGGCTTACCGACAGCACCCTTGCCACCCGGTCCTGGGTCAGGCCGTGGTAGTACCGCAGCTGAATTACCAGAGCCTCCCGCTCGGGAAGGGCTCCGATGGCCTGCTTCAGGGACAGCCGCTCCACCAGCTGCTCCTCCGTCTGGGTATCGGAAAGGACGCTTTCCAGGGAAAAACCCTCCTCCCCTGTCTCCTGCTGGATGGATTCAATGGCGGCGGTGGCAGTTTCCGCCATGGCAATCTCCTCAGGAGAAAAGCCGGTCTGCCGGGAGATTTCCAGGATGGTTGGTTCTCTCCCCAGGGCGTGAACCAGCTGATTTCTTGTGGTTTTGATGGCTGCCGCCCGTTCCTTGATTCCCCGGGACACCTTCACTGCACCGTCGTCCCGGAGAAACCGGCGGATTTCTCCCGCAATTTTCGGCACGGCGTAGGTGGAAAACTGGGTGCCGTATGCCAGGTCGAAGCCCTCTACCGCCTTCAAAAAGCCCAGGCAGCCCAGCTGATACAGGTCCTCCGTTTCCGTACCCCGCCCCATAAAGCGCTTGGCCACCGACCAGATGAGGCCGGTATTGGCTTCCACCAGCTCCTCCTTGGCCTGCTGATCCCCCTGCTGGCTCCGGGCAATCAGCTCCAGCGTATCCCTCATGTTCTGCGCTGAAGCCGCCGGCGCATATGTACCGTGGTGCCCTTCCCCGGCTGGGAGGTAACGCTGAAACTGGTCATGAAGCTCTCCATGATGGTAAAGCCCATGCCGCTGCGGTCACTGCCGCCGGTGGTAAACATGGGCTTTCTGGCCTGCTCCAAATCCCCGATACCCACGCCCTTGTCTTTAATCACAATATCCAGCACATTATCCTTGAGAATCCGGCACCGGAGGGTGATGATTCCCAGGCCGTTGGGGTAGGCATGGACAATGCAGTTGGTCACCGCCTCGGATACGGCGGTGCGGATGTCCCCCAGTTCCTCCAGGGTGGGGTCCATCTGGGCTGCAAAGCAGGCCACCGCTGACCGGGCGAAGCTCTCATTGGAGGATTTACTGGGAAAATCCAGAATCATATAGTTTTCAAATTTCACGACACTGCCTCCTTAATATCCACAAGTTTATCGATTCCGGAAGCCCGGAACACTTTCATAGGTTGATTGGGCAAGCCGCACAGCACGAGCTTGCCCTCGATTCTTGCCATACACCGCAGGGCGTTGATTACCACCGCAATTCCGGAAGAATCCATAAAGGTTACCTCCTGAAAATCCAGCTGACATACGCTGGGATTGTAGGCCTCTATTTTGCCGGTTATGGCTTCAATATAGGCTTTTGCGCAATGGTGGTCTATCTCCCCTGTCAGCGCAACGGTCAGCTGCCCATTTTCCAGAAAGCTGGTTAACTGCATAATTGCTTCCTCCTTTCATTTGGAAATAGTATAGATTTTTTCTTCCATATTTGCAGTCGGAATCAGGGGCATAAAGAAAGAAGCGGCAAATAAATCCGAAGATTTATCTGCCGCTTTGGGACTTATTGGGTTTACAGCTTCTTCAGGGCTTCCTCGCTCTGCTCCAGCTGGGTAATCAGGTCTTTGGCCTTCTGGGCCTTTTCCCGCTCGGCGTTTACCACGCTTTCCGGGGCTCTTGCGGTGAACTTCTCATTGGAGAGCTTACCCTCAATCATAGCCAGGTTCTTTCTGGCCTTTTCCAGCTCCTTGGCTACCCGCTCCAGCTCCTTGGCCACATCCACCAGCTGTCCCATGGGGATGTAGAGCTTGGCGTCGGCAGTGGTGCAGCACACCATGCCGTCCAGGTTCTCAGGCTCCTTATCCAGCAGGGTCACCTGGTCTGCGTAGGCCAGACGCTGGATGAAGCCCTCGCCCTCGGCAAATGCCTGGGGCTTGGAGGTGACCACAAACAGGGCTGCCTTCTTGGAGGGGGGTACATTCATCTCTGCCCGGCGGTTCCGGATGGCACGGATGGCGTTCATCACGGATTCCATCTCCGACTCCTCAGCGAAGAACTCCAGCTCCTTCCGGTACTCCGGCCACTTGGCCACAATCAGGGCCTCGCCCTCGTGGGGCAGGCTCTGCCAGATTTCCTCGGTGATGAAGGGCATGAAGGGATGCAGCAGCCGGAGGGTCTGATCCAGCACATACACCAGAACCTGCAGGGCGGTCTGCTTCTGGGCAGCGTCCTCGCTGTACAGTCTTGCCTTGGTCAGCTCGATATACCAGTCGCAGTAGGTGTCCCACAGGAAGTCGTACACCTTCTGCACAGCA